>Ga0196889_1000107_pt1 | contig 27123 bp, 48 predicted proteins | sample VirMetDEL_Nov_12_FD_166415 | JGI IMG/M metagenome (GOLD analysis project Ga0196889, IMG submission 166415) | Aqueous microbial communities from the Delaware River and Bay under freshwater to marine salinity gradient to study organic matter... | ecosystem: Environmental > Aquatic > Marine >...
TAGCTCATGCGATAAAAGCACAAAATCATTGGACTGAGTGTAATCAATAAAATCGCCACCATCCGCAGTAATGCGAAAAGGCTCCATATCATTCATAGCAAAGTGCATCCACCCAAGAATACCATCTGTGTCTGGGTTCACATAGTCATAGCGGTAAAGACCTCTTTCCGTATGGTTGCTAAAATCATTGGTAGTTCCATCGGAATACATGATCATTCCAATCTGAGGGTTTGCCACTGGTGACGCTTGAGGAATAAAGGTTAACAACGTCTTCATATCGTCAATTCTTTGGTTGAGCTTTCTTAGCTCATCCTCAATTACCGGCCTGTTATATTCCGCTGGAAGGTTAGCCACTATCGCTCACCCTCCATTCTGCCTTGAACCTCTAGGTTAGTTAGTGTCCAATTATCAGAAGAGTTATTGCTTTCTACTTTCATAGTAATGTACCTTCCGGCAGACCTTATAGGAAAGCTTTCAAAGGTGTTGGTTATAATGAAGCTATTAGTTCTTCCTCGGCCATCTGTGTAGTTTGGCTCACCATCAATTGTATCGGACCAGCCTACTGACAGCACTGGTGATCCAGAGCCTTCCTTGCCTACACGAATAGCTGATATTTCTTTAACTCTATCTGCATCGTTTAGATCGTGCGCTTTTGTTACTGCTGAAACGCTAGGGTTATCTAGTCCTGGAGTGTTGCCTTCGTAATAGAAATTACCAATGTTGTCGCCAGACAAGGCGTGCTGAAATACACCTCTATCAAGGTAAGCTGAGATAACCTGATCTCTCATTCCCCACTGCCCAGTCTTATAGTTATAATAAAACTCTTTGCTTATAACTGAAGAGCCAAAAGGTATAGCCCAAACAACTTCGTTTTCTTTGGAGTTATCAAACGCGTAGATTAACTCAAGAGCAGATTCGGAAACATTGTCTCTAAAGAATTGGTTTATTCCGCTATCATTGCCAATCATATTTATGGCAGCGCCATCAGTCACAAAGAAGCCGTCTCTAGTTACGCCGTAGTTTTGACGACCAACAGATACAACAGAGTTTGGAGACACTGCGCCTATATTGCCTTCTAGTGCAACTTGATAACCAAAGATATTTGGTAGGCCAACATAGTTAACAACAAACATCTGACTTTCTGTGTATACCGCTAAACCATTACCTAGCTGACAAACGCAACGTATGGGTGTTTCTGCTTCACGAATTAATAGGCTACCAGCGGTGTTTGTTGCTGTTCCTACCCAATCATCTAATTTATCTGCGCTACACCATGCAAAGCTTGTACTGTAGTCTACAGCGCCTTTAGTGTAGTTAAACGCAAGCATGTGCGGGCCTTGCTTATGGAAGCACTCTAACGTATCAAAGTCTATGTTAGGAACGGTTACTGTTGCTGTTGCTCCAGAGCCTGAGCCAGTTACTGTGACAAAAGTAATTGTATCGCCAGACACATAATCACTATTACCCCAATTAGTAATTTCAAAGTCAACAAGTTTTCCTGCATTTACTTTGGTTACGGTTACTGTTATTCCTGATCCGTTTGGCGATGTTGTTGTTAATGTGTCACCTATAGCGTAATTAGTTCCTTCAGTGTCATCTATAGTAACTGTAGCACCGCTAACCCTATCGCTGTGGAAGCCATTAAAGGTTACGTTGTTTTTCTTTATTACTGGCTGAGTAGAGCCTTTAGCGCCAACTACAAAAGAGCCAAACGTCTCAAAGTCCCACTGATCAGGAGTATTTGATGACCCATCCCAAGTTGTTCCTGAATCATCCCAATTAGTCTTTCCTATTTCTACTGTAGCTACAGCAGTGCTATAAATTTCACTTCCTGTAGGAATGTCTTCATAAATATATATTTTATATTCTGAAAAAATTGGGCTTCCCGTTGGATAGGCAGTTACTTGAAGGCCGTTTGGATCAAATGCCATGGGATTGCTACCCAACCCAGCAATGCCATCAAGAATAATATTAATACCTGAAATTAATCCATGAGGAGTATCTGTGGTTATAACTAAAGTGCCTTGTGACCTACTAGCAGCAACTATATTTATTGTTTGACCCAGATCCCAATCTGTTCCTTGCGATGTGCGGAGAAGGTTATACCCAGACCCAACCGTTTTTACAGAAGGTGAATTTGCTGGAGTAGCCAAAGGATCTTCTAAGACGTATGAATATATATTTCTTAAATCCCCAACGTAAGCCACATTAGTGTCGTACTCTCTAGTAGCTGTAATGCCTCGTATTGGAGTTACAGAGCTTTGAGGACTTGCTTTAAAATCATGCAAAAGTTCTCGGCCAGCCTTTCTTCGCATACCGAATTCAGTGTATTGAACGCCGTTAACAGTCTCCCAAAATGGAATCTGTCTATCAAACCTTTCTGGGTACACGCCAGTCTTAAGAAGATCAGAAGCATCTATCTTAAAACCGCCGGACTTATCTGTCTCGAATGGCATTTAGCCTCCTATAGCTATAAAGAAACAACCGACTTGTTGAGAGGGACTAAAGGCATTATCTCTATCTATTGTAAAATTAAATTGACTTTTAAGAGATACACCTATTTGTGAGCTTCCATTAGCCTGATTCCTGGTAAGGTTAACTACAGAGCAAAAATTAGGGAAACCCTCATCAAAAATAAACTGCTGCGGGTTATTTGTCGTTGATAAAATTCTTCCCCATTTGACAACAACGCCAGCTATTTCTATTGATCCTTGTTGTAAGCCGCTAGCTGTAACTTCCGTATTATTAACAGCAGCTCCGAGAAGGCTAGCAGCCGTTAGCGCTCTAACAGCATCGATTCCAGCTTTAACTTCTGCTCCTGTAGCTAGCTCAACAATACCTTGAACTGAGGCCGATGATGTTGGTAATCCTACATACCCACTAGCAGTAACACTACCACCACACGTTACACCAGCATCAGTAGTGGTTAACCTATTAAGGCCGTTATATTTTAAGGAAATATCTAGCGCACCCCAGCTTGCAACGTCTACTGTGTCACTTTTTAAGTAACCGTTTTGACCTTTAATGACAAGGCTGCCATCTCCAACTTGCTTAATAGTCCCGTCACCATTGCCATTTTCAAAAATTTCTAAGTAACCAGAAGATTCAGTGCCAAATTGAAGCCTTTTATCTGCTTTAACTCTAATGTAGTCAGCCGTTGCTGTTAAAACGTCAACAGTACCGTTAGGGTAATTCCCCATTCTAAAGACAATTTTATCGTCATCATTGTCTCCTGCCTTTAACACCATAGACCCTGTAGTAGCTGGCGCACCACCAGTACCGGCCTCTGTAAATATTTGAAATACATCGTCATACGTGGAGGTTGGATCATCGAGCTGTATTCTTTTGCAAAAAACATCGCCAGTGTTAATAGCTTCAGGATCAAGTGGATTGTTGCCGTTTAAGTTGATGTAGTCTGCGGCAATGGACACTGCGTTAACACTACCTGGAACATCAATACCTACACTTGTAATGTTTAATGAGTTTTGATATACGTTGCCAGCTTTACGAATAAAATACTCAATCTTGCCTTTTTCCTCATTATCAATAGAAACGGGAGACTCAGCTCTCATAAATGCAAAAGTATGATTATCGCCGTTGTTATTTTTTCCCTGAAATACAATCTCGCCTAATTGGTTATCCGTAGACCCAACTTCTTCGCTTCGTAATACAATACTTGGTTGGGCTGGAGTTTGAGTATCACCACCCGTTAATAGAATACCGTCACTTGTTGTTTGTAGCTTTTTAGCATTGTCATAAAAAAGATAAGCGCCGCCATCAGCATCTCCAACAAAAAACTTTTCTCTAGCTCCTGCGCCATCGTGAGTTCCTATCTCAATACCTCTAAGTCCAGATCCCTCTGTGCTTGATGCAATGTAAGCATGATCATCTGCGTCAACTCCAAACTGTAATAGCTTGCTTGCAGAAGTCCAATCAGAACCATTCTCCCATCGCTCATCTTGAACGCTAAGGTATGAAGCGTTTGCGTTTGTAGTTGCAAATGTAGCCTGTATGCTTTCATTGCCAGCAGTATTTCCTAATGCTGGTGAAGTAACTGTAATGCCTTCTACACTAACCTCTTTAAAGTTTTTATTAATGTTTACGCACGCAAAGTAAGGTGTAACACCGCCACCTGGAGAGTTTAATATAAACTCATAATACTGATCGGCTGCAAGATCCCCAGCAGCTAAATCTAATCCATCAAGGCTCTTTAGAAGAATTGATGTTGAACTGTTAACGCTCAAAGATAAAACAGAGCTTGCGCTGTTAGTCTGGTTAACTCTTGCAGCTATACGCATTCCATCAACGTACTCAAAGACTGACTCAGCTAGAGGGTAGGTAACAGAATAACTTATAGGCCCGCCAGTAAGCTCTTGAGCGTCAATGTTTGTTCTTTGCAGCTTAGTAATTTCTTCATCAGCAATTCTAAAGTTTTCTCTAACGCTAGATGTACTGGCTGAACCGGCTGTTGGATTTGTTGGGATTATTTGTGAAGTCATTAGACTAACGGGCCTCCATTGGCTTGTATGCTATCGTCTTTAATTCTTGCTCTTCCGATGCCTTGCTTGGCTCGTCTTGCCTGTACAGCCGCAATAGCTTCGTCAACCATCTGTTTAAAATAGTTTACTCGACCATCATCCTTAAGGTAGATGTAAGCTTCTTGAAGAGCTGCGTTTAAATAAATATCTTGTAGTAATACGGGGCCATTATCACCACCGTTTAAGTCTCTGTCTGCACTGTACAGGATTCTGTACTTTTCTGTGTTGTCTGCTGCTGGAGTTGGAGCTAAATAGATCTTGTCTCCAGATATAGAGTACCGAGTTACTGAGCCACCAACGGCTTCATAGTTTAGGATCTCTTGCATAGATACAGGCTCAAGATTACGACCTCTTGAATCTGATACGCTAATAACAAACTTAGTACCTACTGGCAAGGTTGTAGCTTGTGACACAGGAGTAATCTCTGCGAGAATCTCTTGCTCTACAATTGATAATAGACGGTTTATTTTTAATTGCGCTAACGCTAGGAAGTCTGGAATTTGAGCGCTAAGGTCTGATCTGTTTAACCAGTCGGCAACTGCTGCCTGTAGATCTGCGTTTGTTGTTAAAGCCATTACAGTCTCGCTGTGGTGGTTTTCATGTATGGGTAGTGTGTTTCAATGAGCTTAAAGAAATATTTATAGTCTACGTTTTCGCCAAGTAGATCTATTCCATGCTCTTTCTTTATTCTCATTACATCCGTCATAGATAAATCTAAAACTTGATGGTAATTCTGTTTTGGATCAAACTTAACCCAATCGCTAGTAGCGTTTCTTTTGTTCTTGTTGTCTTCTAAAAGCTGGGTAATGTCTTGCTTAAACTCAGAATAAACTCCACCATCATTGGTGAAGTAAGAATCCTGGTGTACACCGTTTTCCGTTTCTCTCTCAATAAATGTACTCATTACTTCTTAACCTGTTTCTTTTTCTTTTTCTTTTTTGGTGGTCGTCCTACTTTAGTTCCGTATGTTCCTTTACCTTCTGGCATAATTTTCTCCAATAGTTAGATAATTAGATACAGGAAAAGGGAGCCGAAGCCCCCCCCACCTTTAGTTACTATACTATGCGTTGATTGCGTAGTAAGCAGCGTTAGCTTCTTCAGAACGAGCTTCTAAAGTGTAGTAACACTCTAAAAGTTTTTGTTCAGCAGATGCTTGAGTAGCGATGTCAGTAGTATGAATTTTCTTACCACCAGCAAAGGCTAAGCCCCAAGTGCTATAGTCTAAAACGTATAGAGTATCAGCAGGCATATGCTTGTTAGGAACAACAGCGATAGGGCCAAACTGAGAAACATATACAGCAACTCGGTTGATGATTTCGCCATCAGCAGCGTTAGTAGTTACATCAGTTGAGATGCCTTTGCTAACCTCAGCATTGTTACGAAGAGTGCTGATAGTACCAGCAGAACCCATGATCTTAGCAGAGCTAAAGTCACCAGAGTTATCCCAAACACCGTCTAACAAGTCATCAAGATTTGCTTGAGTCATTGCTTCTGAAGTACCAGGAGTAGGCTTAGTTAAACCTGTTGATGCAGTGTTTGCAACACCACCAGTGCCAGATACTACTTGGTTTGAAAGAATCCAAGAAGAAACTGTTGCGCTAACACCAGCAGCAGCATTAGTAGGAACAACTTTGATTTGGTTAGAAAGAACTTGCTTCTCTACATCCATCTGAAGCTCTTTACCTTTCTTCATTAACTGATAAGCCATTTCCTTACCAGGAACGCCAGCTCGATCAAACATTTCAGCTTTCTTAGTAACTGTAACGCCTTTAGTTGCGATCTGAACATAGTTACCCTTACGAGTACGCTCTGAGCCTTCAGAAGATCCAACAACTTCTGCTTCGATTGCAGCGTTGCTACTTACAGAATCTGCGTAAGTGTCAGTTAACCACTCATGGTTATCAGCAGTAGCTTTAGTCTGAGAAATGCCAGAGGTAAAAGGAGTCATGAAAGGAGTAACATTAAAAATTACGTTACCTAAATCTTCACGGATGTTTTTTGCGTTTTGTGGGCCTAACTCGTAAGCCGAAGTTGATGTAATTGTAGCCATGATTTGTTGCCTATTTATTTAAAAGAATCGAGAATTAAATTTACCGCAGAATCTCTTGAGAAAGAACCATCACTCTGTGTGGCACTTTGTAGTCTCTTAGATTGTGCAGCAGCCTGTTTTTGTGCTCGACTCGCTGACGCGCCTTTTCTTAGAACAGTCTTAGAAGCTTTTTTCTTAGGAGCTTTTTTAGTTGCTTCCACTTGCTTCCTAGAACTACTTGCCATAGCTGCATCGTGCAACACTTTTAGTACAACAGCGTCTGTAACAGTGTTTAGTGCTTCTGCACTACCGCCAACGCTTTCAAAGTACTCAGTCATAACAGCTACTTTTTCAGCAGCAACCTTTTGATCTGAAAAACTTGGCTCTAATTGAATTAACAATTTGGCCTGATTTTGTGATTCAGCTTTAAGATTTTCTTGTTGTTGACCAGTGTGCTGATCGTGTACTTTTTGTGCTATAGCATTAATCTCTTGCTCTCTTTGTTCAAAAAGAACTCGATTTTCTAATGCCTGCTCATAAGCATAAGGATCTGTCTGTTTTAAAGCTAAAAGTTCTTCAGTATTATGGGTTGGTCGCTGACCGTATACCATTGCGCTTGCAATCTCTAACAGCTTTGCTGTTTCTTCAAGAGATGAAGTTCGCTTTGTTTCAAAAACTTTTCGCTCATCAGACAACGCCTGAGTCTTGCGTGTATAATCACCTTGCATCAAAACGCCGCTTTTAATCTTATCAATGTCATCAAGACCATTTTCAACAAGAAATTCGCGTGCATTAACTAAATATTCGTATTCACCGTCTTCAAGCTCGATTTCACCAGAGAGTTCTTCTTCTCCGCCTTCATCACTATCTTCGGCTTCATCTTCTTCTAGTTGATCCAAGTTTTCGTCCACTTCTTCTTCAGAATATTCTTCTTCAGATTCCGCTTCAGCTACAGGTTCATTTTCAATTTCTCCTAAATCATCTTTAGGATTGATCATGCCCAAAATTGCCTCTAGTCCAGCATCCTGCGTAATGGGTCCGTTAATAGAGAGTTCCGAAGAGTTGTTCTCATTGTCTGACATTTGTATCTCCTCAAAGGATCGGTTTCCCGTTGTCCTCAATTGTTAAATTATAATCTTTGGTTTTTTTGTTTCACGCAATTCTAAATACTGCTCAATTGTTGGGCAGGCCCATAGTTCATCGACCTTGCCTTCAACATCTTGCATTGTTAATTTAGTAAAAGCGATTCCTCGCATCCAGTTAAGTAATTCACTAGATACGATATAGAATTCTTCATTTTGCTCGCTTGGCGAGACTTTCTCGTTGGTTTGCATACCACTCCATATTCTCTTTTAAAGCTTTAACTACTTTAACCTCTCTCCAGATATGCTCAACCTGATCAGGTCTTGACGCTCCAGAAAAAGCCTTGTACAAATTATCCTCCATTTCTTGAAAAATAAACTGTATTGCTTCGTCTTCTATAAGCCTTGCGGAGGCATTTGCCACCCGAATTCTTACATCTAGCTCTACCTTATCACTAGGTAAGCTAGTTACCAATCTTGACTGCTCTCTCACTGCGTGCCTCCAGATTTATTTCAGCCACTTTAAATTCGTTCTCATCTTCATGCTTCTTAACTTCAAGCATAAATTCTTGCTCTTTAAGCTCAAGCTCTGCTTTATCAAGCTCGACTTTAGCTTTCTCAATTTCAATTTGAGCCATAACAGCTTGCATCTGAACTTGCTGCGCTTGCATAGCCGCTTGCTGCTCTGGTGATGGGCCTTCTGGCTGACCAGTAAACTCTGGGCCAGGATCTGTAAAGTATCGCCCGTATGCTGCCTTATCATACAGCCTGACCATATCTTCTTGCAACTGTACAATCTGCTGCGGCATTACTGTAATACCAAGGCCACCCGCTGATACCATTGTTTGTTGCGCCTGCATAGTTTGCTGCATATGGAACAACTGCTCAGTTTTAGAGCCGTTACCCAAGCCAACTAGAACTGTAACGTCTTTTCGAGCATTCCATTTGCGAGGATCAACCTCTACAAACTTATTGTTTAATCTAAAGATAGACTTGTCATCTGCATGAGCAATCTCTAACTCATAAACACCCATAAAGACTTTACGCAAGAACTCGCCATACTCACGAGCAATCAAGCGAATTCGAGCTTGTCGCTTAGACAATACTTGGCTAACTGCACCCGCTGCTGTGTTGCCATTAAGAATGTCTGGGCTAATAGAGTTATCTGTAGAGCCTACATCCTTTTCTAGCATCTGATCAGCAACGCCCATCATATTATAGGTGTGAGCGCCAAACGAAGGCTGGTTAGGAAACGATATAGCGTTAGGATGTTTAACTAAGTAAGGTGCTCCAGGCTTGCTACTCATAACTGAGTCTAGGTCTACTTGGCCCTCTACGACCACAGGGCGACCGTTATTTAAGTTGTACTGATTATCTAACTGGTTACGCCAAAGTGTGCTCTTGACCTTCTGGATGGGTGCTGCGGCATCCGCTGGGCAAAGACCTGTAAGCTTGTGAGGCATACGGATAGGAGTCCAGATTTCAAAAGGAATCTCATCAACTTCTTCGACGTTTAATACTGTGTTGCCAATCTTGCAAACTTTAAGTAATTCATCGTAACCATCTTCGTCACGGTCTACACGAATATAGATCTCATGTAGGTCGTAGGTGTTTGCAATCTGGTTCTCATCGCCATCGTAATCATCTGTATCAAAGTTACGAGCAATACGCTCAGGTGAATCATATTCATTGTAACCAGAAGAAGTTGACGCTTTGTCAATTTTAGCCTCGTCAAAGTCCATCTCAAGCAAGTCGCTTTTAGTCTTTTGACTACGCTGGCGAACGAATCGAGCTTCCTGTACTGTAGTGGCGTTACGGTCAATACCAAACTCTTCAGGGGGAACGACTTCTATGCGAGTAGAGCTTTTAGTTACTGTATGTAACATTTTGCCAGAGTAACTAATCTGATTTGTAATCTCATCTAAGTATTCTTCAAACTCAGAGATTTCAACTTCTGGATCAGCTTCAAGTAGCTCGAATGCTTGCGCAGATATATCATCAAACGAGTGCTTGGTCGTAGAGTCTTCCATAGCTCGCCAGCGCTTAATAACACCTTGACGCTGTAGTAAACCATCGATAAGACTATCCATGATATTGCTGAAGCCATCGTTTTGGCGATAAAATACATAGCGAATGTAGTCAGTAGCTTGCTGTGCTGCTTCAACATCCTCTTGACCTTCTGGTTCAAATCGTACAGTCTCATCATCAGCTACAAATAACTCCGCTATATCTGCTTTAATATTCTCAACGGTCTGGTAAACTTCTCGTGTAACAATGCTTGAGTAGCCATCCCTTTCGTTTCCGTAAGACTCACCAAGATAGTAATCAAGTAAATCAGCACGAGTCTGCGCTGCATCGCTATCCATGTGATCAGAAACATTATCTTCATATGAATTAATAGTACTCAGTAAATCTTTGTTTGTGATCATTATGTGACCCAGTTGTAATTGCTGTTAGATTCCTTGGACTCCCAAGGACGCTGTCTTTTTGATTTATCTTTACTTGGAGCTGACCATCTTTGACTTTGAAATGCGTATCGAGTCGCTGACATTAAATCGTCTGCTTTATCAACAATCTTGCCGCTCTCGCCAAAGTGATATGAGCCATACTCTTGTTGCCAATACTGGCAACTTTGAAATACTTTAAATAACCCTTTCTCCATCGCTTGAGAAATAGCTGTAATGCCTGGAGCTATCTTTATGTCGCCTTTAGTTTGCGACAAGTCTGGTGGGTTGGTAAAGTGCTCAGGCAAGAAGTTTACACCTTCCTGTCTGTACTGCACCGCCATTGAATTACCACCGTCAAATGTTCTATTGCCATCGTGCGGCCAAGCTATAGGTGGCTGAACTGATCTAGCTCTAATCGCTATAGCGTGTTGCGTTGCTGTCTGACGAGATTCTCTGTACTCGTCTGTAATGTAAAAGCAGCCATTCTCTGGGTTTATTGCGCCCCAAACAATAGCTGTAGGGTGATCAAACCCAAAATCGATTCCACAGATTCTATTCCAGTGAGCAGGTATTGTAAAATCTTCAACCACAAGTTTATCGAGAGCGTAAGGAAATACCATACCTCTACCAAATACCGGCTGGCCTTTGGTTCTCATCTCCCGCTCATTAGGGAGGTACTGAGCTAGGATCTGCTCTTTTGCATCTTCATCTAAGTGAGGAGCTTCATCCCAACCTGCTTGAACTAAGAATTGACCTTTTTTCTTGTCATTCATAAACTGCTGAATAACAGGAGTCATACCGCTTTCAGGTGTGAACGTCATCATAACGAACCCACGCTTATCAAGTGTTCTTGTCAAACACTGAGTATAGATGTTCTGTGCTGGCTGCTCATCTAGCCAGATCCAGTCAAGCGAAGAACCCATGAACTTCTCTTCACCCATCTCGTATGACTTAAACGAGATTACTGACTCACCTATATGCACGCCAAAGGCATTGTGGAACTTAACTACAATACTCTCTACTGCATTAGGTATCTGTGGCTTTCTAACCACGTCAACTACGCAGTCTCTAGGTATTGCCCCAGAGCCACGCATTAATAGATTCACAGGATCACCTAGCAATTCTCTTTGCAAGATGTCCCGTGTGGTTACTGTACTAGCACCCGCTGCCCATGCGTTGATAGGCTTGGTAAATCGTTTACCTTTCCACCAGTCTGGGTACTTACCCGTCAAGTGACAAGCGGTAATTCTAGCTCCGGTATAAGTCTTACCGACCCTGTTGCCCGCCATTGCCAAACACTGATTGTTCTCCTCTGTGGCATTAGACAGTAGTTCCTGCCAGCCATAGGGAGTCCATTGTCCTATTTGATTAAATAGAATCCTCTCTTCTTTCTCCTTCATTAATCGAAGGAGCTTCTCTTTCTCAGCCTTGTTTAAGTTGTTTGACATTAGCAGATGATTCAATCAGTTCCGATAGTTGTTCATCAAGTTCTGCATCAGAAAGGTCTGATACGGTTTGTGTAACATTTAGTTCTTTAGGCTTATCATGGCCTGTTCTGTGCAGAATATCTTGAGCCGCTTTTAAACGGATCTCTGGTCGATTATCTGGATCAACCATAATATCTTCTATAATCTTAGTCGCTAAAGAGGCAACCTGGTTTTCTTCAACCAAGTCATCTCTTCTCTCTTTGATTATATCTTTTAGGTCTTTGTACAGGCGATAGGCGTTACCGTTGTCCGGTGCATACCCCGCAAGACGGAAAGCATCCATTACAGTCATCTTTGTTGGATCTCGCCCTTCGTGATAGCCGCGAGCCATAAGGTCAATGAACTTGTCCTGCTGCTTGGTTAGCTTTCTTTTCTTTTGCTTTTTAATCATTAAGTGATCACGTTATGTTTAATTACTGGGCCTGTTTGTGTAGCAAGTGCTCCGTAAGGATTTCTTTGACTTGAAATTAAATAACACATTTCTGCAATTTCTTCACTAGCAGCATAGTATCTAATTGATTTTTGATTATTTGCTTGATTTGTTGTTTGGTAAGCCGCCCATGCAACAGGATCAGCAAACCCAGCTGGGTCATCTGCATATAGCTCAACGCCTTCACTTACACTAAATAGATCTGCGTCCCTATCCTGCCCGCCCATTAACACCTGTATATTATTATCATAGTTTGGAGACCAAACGGTAGTGCGCCCAATATTTGCTGATCTATCCTGGCTTGCTGAAAAGTTTTCAAGAAAACCAGTAGTGCATACTACACCAAGCATACCTCTAAATGTCACAGAAGTATCTAGCGTTCCAATAATATCTCCAGTAACCGCTCCAATATTTGAAGTGTCAAAAACTGCGGCTATAGTTGCCCTGATTGTTGAACTTGCTGAAACGTCAATTTGATGCAACTTCACAGCACCTACGCCGTTAAATGTTACATCAGTCCAGTTCGCTGATGATTCAGCCCCAGATAAAACAATTAAAACCATAAATGTATTGCAATTAGCAGGAATAGAAACATTGGAGAATGTTCTAGTGGTTCCGCTGTTAGCTGTCGGCTCGTATGATATTGAGTTTGCCGTTATTACTGTAGGTTGCGTCATAACTACTCCTTAATCAAAGTATACAGGTTTTGCTACGCTAGTAGCTGATCTTATTACTCTGAATACACTGGAGCCGGCTCCAGTTGCTGTAACTGTACCTGATTGGTTGCCAGAGCTTGCCAGAGTTCCTACTTTAGTGTAAGTGCCAGCAGCATTTTTTATCTCTAAAGTTAAAGACTCGTTAGAGCCTAATGCTGGCTTGCAGTAAAACAAACGAGAAGATCCTGCTGTTAATGGAAAGTCTGCGCCTACTACTCGTCCGGCCCCTGATGATGCTGCTATATATTCTGTTGACATAAGTTTTCCTTATTTGCTTCTTAATAGTTTAAGTATTTCGGCTTGGTTAGCTTTAATTTCTTCTCTTGATGCCGCTGCATTGATTGAGTCTTGCTTCAATAGAGCCACATCTACTTTTAGTGTGTGTACATCATCCCTCATTTCTTCTGCTACAATCTGACCCTCATCTATGGATAGGGAGTTAACCTCAACCTGACCCTTCACATCCTGCCACGCCATTAATGCGAAAGCTATTGTTAAAAATATTGTTATTACGTTCGCCGGTGTGAATTTGGTGTCCAGACTCATATTACTTCCTTGATACGCCCTTAGATTTCTCATAGCTACGCATACCACCAAGTCCAAGCATTCCTAGCAAGACTGGCAGCATAGTTTCTAAATCTATTAATGGGATTGATATGTTAGATGAGGCCAACGCTAAAGCAAAGTTAGTCATTGGAATGATTAAGAAGTTAGCCGCCATACCTAAACAGCAGGTCCAGCCTACAGCAGGTCGCCAGCCGCTAACAAATAATGAATTGTGTTGTGCTTCTGTCTTGTTAATGTCTAGCTGCGCTTTAATCTGCTCATGCGCGTTTTTCTCCGCCATAGTAGCGATCTCATGCGATAGCTTACTGCGAAGATCTTTGTCTGGTATAAACTTCTCCAAGAGAGAAGATACTGGGCCAATTAGAGCTTGTAGCATAAATTCCTATCTGCGAGCGAATGCGAGCAGCGCGCCGTTGTTTTTAATGCCTCCCCCTAGCGAACGCTAGAGAGAAGCAGTCGGCCTGAGAGAGGGGTAGCCGACCACCGTAGTATAGGGGCTAAAATCGGAGCTGTAAAATATCTAGCAAAAAAGATGCAAAATAGCAAAGAAATACGCTAAAAAGGTTGCGATTTAGATGCAGGTTACTAAAGGTTAATGTATACTTATCGTGATCATTTAGTAAAGTTTATATAGAGTAATATATCTTTATATGCAATAGCATACATAGTGATCTCGGTCTTGAAGGATATGTCCGGCGAAAGCCTCCCTCACCGCACAAGACTTAAAGCGCAAAAAGATACCCCACGGCGCATCTGAGTTCTAAAGACTGAACAGGGGGTGGACTACACGCTAGTAGAAGGCAGTCGAGTTTGCATAAAGCGTTAATTGCAGACTATCCGAAGTCCTAAATGCGACTAAGGGTAAAAGGAACCAAGTTTAGATCTGTTATAGGTCTTTACTGGGGTTCTTTTATCCTTCAGAACCTAATACTACCTTGCACTTCTGCACCTAGTTACGTCTATTCCCTTCTAAATCAGCTACTTACCTATAAGTTTCTACATACCTAGTCCCAAATCTGGTACTACTAAGACCTAAATTCGCATACAACTATATGATATTGCTGGCTTTTTAACTGATCAGGTTCCAAAAATAGCTCCGGTGTATGGGGTGGATGTCTCGCCACATCTAGCCCTGCAAAGTTGGGGGTGGGGGTGGTCATAAAACAACCTATTTAGATGTTAACGAGTCTCATTAACATTTGAGAATGCGAATCATTATCATTTGCATTTAGGTGGGCGAATGGTTTGAAGTGTGGAGGTGTGTGTGTCGATAGGGATATTCTAAACCATCATTGCATAACAACCAAACCTTTTATAACTAAAAAGAATACCGCATCAATCAGTCACTTAATACAATCTATACCGCATACCTCCAAGGTTTACCAAACATTACAAATCTGTCATGTAATCAAATAATACTTGTAAGCTAGCTTGCATTCTGTATAATTATTTTATGGATCGGGCAATGATGCGCGACATTGAGAGGCAAACAAAATGATTAAACTATTAAACAAGTTCAAAGCAGAGCCAACGCAGAAGAACGCGCAACGCTTACTAAAGCACCTTGCAAAGCACCCTATGTCTGAATGTTTCATTGATACAGATACACACAACCAAGCAAAGCAGGTGGCAGTATGAAGAATTTAATGCGAATGCTAGACAATGATGAGGTGTTAACCTTTATGAATCGATTAAAGTTAAAAGCCTTGGCTGATTACATGGAAGCACAAGGTATTGATGCCGACGATTATAGAATGGAAAAGATTGACGGCGCAGTACAAGTGTGGAGGGCTTAAGCAATGATTAATTGGCATAACGACACAATCAAAAAGCTAAAAAAAGTTAGTTTAGAATCACTTTTATATATCCGTGAAGATGCCTACACAGCGTTTAAAGTGGGAGATGGTTGGAATCCCAAAGCGGGGCAGTACTTGGATGAATATCATTATTGCTGTATGGAACTGAGAGCGCGCGGACATAACCCGCTTAATATGCGACTTAATACTTAGTAGCTAGTTAGAAGTGGTTTAAAAAGCCGCTTTTATAGTAGTTATTTTAAACAACCAAAAGAGGGTTAAGCAATGAATACACCAGAGTTCAGCGAATGGGAATTATGTTTAGATGCGATAAGACAGTATGAGAACGGCACCACAAGCTTGACGCGTGCACTAGCTACAATTGAACACTTTGAATTCGATTGTGACTTTTGCGAGATCACTGGGTTTATTACATTAAAAGAGGGTTAAACAATGTATACAGTTAAAAAGCGAAGTCTAAAATATAGAACATATAGCGGCTTTATAGCTTATGACGTTTATAAAAATAACAAATTGTACGTTGTAGCAATGTCGCCGCAATTAATTGAGCAATTTTTCAATCTAACAGTAGAGGGTTAAACAATGAACGGATACGAATTGTACACTTATTTTGGGCGAGTAATTGAGAGATTACCGTTTACTTGTGGCGAGCTAGCAATTAATACGCAATCACGCGCTAGGGATGCGCTAATATTATTAGAAAAGAATGGGGTCAATTGCTGGATTAGACTTTATTAGTAGCTAGTTAGAAGTGGCTTCAATAGTCGCTTTTATAGTAGTTATTTTAAACAATTAAAAAAGGGTTAAACAATGAATACATTACAGCAACAATTAAACGACTTACATGCAATGCCTTTATTTGAAATAGAAGTTATCGATACAGCTGGCAACACTGACTATATAATTTGCGAAATCAGCGTAAGAGGTAATCAGCTAATAGCCCAACGGGAAGCCGTGAGCAAAAAAGAGGAAAACCATCCTTATATAGCCAAATCGGCAATTGATATTGACGCCGAAGTTTTCTCATTAGATGATCACCTACAAGACTTATACGATGAAATATGGCATGACATAGAACGCGGCGACTTATACGACTTAGCAAAGTAACCACATAGTAGGCACTTGAGGAGTGCTTGCAATTGTAGTTATTTACCAACAACCAAAAGAGGGTTAAACAATGAACACAATCAAATTGATTCTGGGCGTAAACTGTATCAGACTTTACGGGCAAACATACGCTAAAAACGAAAAGGCTTTAGTCGATACGCTATTTAATGCTAACGGCACTGCTAACGGCACGTTTAAGCGATACAAGAACCGCATCGAACTGACCCACACTAGCGGCGAAGTGGTTGCAATAGTTCGCGCTATTGACGGCGTAGCTATATCCACAAAAGCAAACGGGCGCTATATGTTTTCGACTAGCTCAAAAGCTGACAAACTTTTCTCTATTCCTAGCGGCTATCTATCCAAAATCGAGCAAGCTGACGAACTATTAAATGATTTTAACTTGTAAGCTAGCTTTTATAAGCTATACTAAATTAAACCGCTTTGAAGTTATAACGGGCGAAAAAACCATCATTCTAAATTTTTATAAATAAAGGGTTTAAAAATGGACTATAGAACAATTGAAAATAAATGTGAAAGCACGCCGTTTAGCTGCATATCCTTAAAAGGGCATTGTCGCATTGACTTGTATTGGTCAAAAAACAGAGGCGGAGAGGGATTCCAAGTTTACGGCGTTTTAATTAAATATTCAGATGAACCTGTTTTTATGCGCTCGCATGGTTACGGTTACTCTAAAGAAGATTATATTTTGAAACATTTGTTGAGAGAGGCGGGAGTTATGCCACGGGGTCAAAGTTTAGGCGGCGCGCCAGTGCCTCACATTTACTATAAAGGCGGGAATTACTACGAAGTCCCTAAAAAGGACGTTTTAAAAATTAAACCACGCAAAAAGGGGGTTAAATAATGTCAGACTTAGAATTTACTTCAATCGAATACCACCGCGAAATAAACCATTTAGCTCATAACCTTTACAGCGAAGCGCTAGAACAAAATGATAACGACCATGATGTGGCGGTTGAAGCAATACACGACCACCTTTTGCATGAGACAGTAGACGGCCACCAGTGGGTTATTTATACCTATTCAAACGAGCTAGTCGAGCGGTTCAGCGAAAACGCCGAAGCATTCAAGGATGTATACGATAACGAATCAATAGGCGCGATAGTGGCGGACCAAGGCTTGGACGCTTTGAAGCCTATCATTACGTACTTTGCCATGTATCAAGATATAAGCGACCGCTTAAACGAGCTAGGGATTAATTAACCATGCAGGACTACAAATACGGCTACAAAAGCACGCGACAACCAAGCAAGTGCGCGACTAGCAAGCGTTCAATGTCTCGCTTTGATATGTTTATCTTTGATACTGGCGCGGGGTTACTAGGCGCTGCTGTACTGATAGCGCCTTACTTTTTGTTTATTTACTTATAGGGGTTTTGTAATGAATACGCATTTATATCATATAGTTGATTTTGAGGGCTTTACATTGTGCGAAATTATAAGCCGACCAACTAATGCAGATTTTGATGATTACGCCAAATCATTTGTTATTGATTTATTACCTGTTATTGCTAAACAGTACGGCACTAAGCGTGCATATTATACGGGGGGCGAATAATGAATACAGTTGAAATTTATAAGACAAGTAGGGGCTGCTATTTTGCAAGTGAGCGCAAAGCTATAGGCGCGCAAGTTGATATACTGGGCGAATTGCTAGATGATTTATTACCGCATGATGATAAAGGGCATGTAACCTATGTGGATAGGCATAATTTATTAATGAAAATGCTAAAAAAAGACGATTTATACGCTTTAATCACCGATCTAGCGCTTGTTGTTGAGCATATGCAGGATCAAGACATTAGCCACAAAGATATTATTTTAAGCATTAATCAGGGGGTTTAATATGCTAGTTTATGACGCAATTTTAGACGGCAATTTTAATAACGATAATGATGCAAAGGAATACGTGCGCGGCATAGCCTGGAATGAGATGGGAACACGGGAACAGTACATAAAGTATTACGTCCATGTGGGTACAATCCACGGGGTTCGAATTTATCGAGATTATAGCGCGGGCTATTACTTTTTTACCGATGAAACAGGGGGCAAATGATGCACATTTACGGAGTAACAGACGGTAACGGCTCGCATACGGACGTATCAAACAGCCTGCTAGGGGCTAAGCAGTACGCAACGCGCAACGGTTATAAACGGGTGTCTATTCGCTACAATTGCGGCTATATATGCAAGATAGTAGCGGTTAAATTGTCTCGCGGTAATTGGGTAAGCGCTAAGATATGAACAAAATCATCGTACCTGACGCTGCTGTGAGGCGATATACAAGCCTAAACGCATCAATCAATACGTCAATGACGTGCAGCGTGAGTTCGCAATCAAAATATTGAGCGGATCAACGAAGAAGAATCATGGGCGAGTAGCACATACATTAACTGTTGGATTTGGTGAGTGCTTTATAGATTTGTCATTTATGCCGTGCCTTGAAGTTAGATCAATAACCCAATCATAGCTAACGATTATATATAGGTAACAAAAATGATTTTTTACTTGAGTTATTACAAGAGTTTTATTAGGGCCAAGCTTAGCCTTTTCAGGGGTCGAGTTAGAATCTTTTTCAACGCGTGTCCTTTATGCAATTCAGACGCTCCAGCGCTAGATCAATGCCCTCTTTGCAATGGTTACCACTCCGCTAAAGGAGATTCTTACCCGCCAGAAAGTGAGGTTCTTGCTAGATGGAGATTGGAATATGCAGGAGTGATTAGAATGAAGATTATGACTCTACGAGCTGTGCTCCATAGTCGATTGCGGCGCACCAAATCACAGTAACTTTTATTTAACGATTATATATATCCCTTAACCGAACTGGAGAATAGAAATAGAGACCATGAGTAATTGGCGAATTAGAAAGGCTAGTCAGAAATATAACGACAAATACGGCTCAACTATAGCCAAGTCTATAGCGTCGGCCACTGTTAAACCTAAACCTTGCGCGCCTGTTATAGACGAAGATGCGCTTTATATTCAATACAACATGCGAGAGGGCAAATAATGGAAACAACATTAGAGCACATAAATTATTATTTAAAAAATTATCATCAAGATTTAAGCCACCAGCTAGAATCCGGCGGCATTGATAAGGTTAACTTTTGCTGCGCGTCTACGCCATACTTCGACGAAGATAGCGAAGCTAGGGAGTATATAGTTAATCTTGCTATTATTATCGATAAAATGGATGGTTTAAAATGAAAGAGTCACTGTTTCACCTATTTATACTGGCCACACTAGGCTTTTTTTATCTAACAATCTTAACGGCGTATATGGATGGGAGGCTTTAAAATGAATAAGGATGATATGACAGATGAAGATTACAACTTGCGATCCCTGTTAGAATGGGTTAAAGAATACGGCGATGGTGGAGACCTGCCAAACCAAGATGGTTCAGGTGGGGAAGCATATAATTATGCTAAGGCTTTACTAGCACATATGAATGGGAGTCATTATTATGACCTGCGAAAAAATGAAGACTTATAGAATTAAAACAACTACAGTAGTACATAATTGGTATACTGTTAAAGCGGTAGATAAAAAAGAGGCACGTAAGATACTGTTTAGTTGGGAGGTTGAACAGCCTGACGATGAAGACTGTGATATTCACAGCGTAAATGTCGATAGCATTGAGGAGGTAACAGAATGAGCGAAAAAGATTATAACTTACGATCTTTATTAGAATGGGTCAAAGAATACGGTGATAATGGCGACCTACCTAATCAAGATGGGTCGGGCGGGGAAGCATATAATTTTGCTAAGACTTTATTAAAGCGCATGGATGGGGGGTTATAATATGATATACGAAAACACTGATTTTCCTTTTGATGAAATAAAAGACAGTGGCGGCGATTATTTTAACACTATTGACTCAGCAATTAAGCATACAGGGTTAACCGTCAATCATGTTTGGTCTGTTGTTAGCGATGACCATATGGAAAAAGATAATTGGATGGTATACATTTTCGGCCCTAGTCACCATTATTGTAATGTGCTTGGCTATGTTGTCACAAAAGAGCCGCACGATGGTGAGACCTATTACATTGAAGAGGTGGATTTCGCATAATGGACAAATTAGCGATTAACATTTTTTGGTTTACCGTTAGCGGGTTTATCATTGGCGGCTGGATTGCCTACAAACTAACCATTTGCTAGTGTTTTAACATTAACCTTATACGGCCCTTAACTGGGCCTTTTTTATGCCCTAGCACTTTGCCTAGCTTTGCTGGTAGAATCGAATACAGACAACTACAGGAGCGAATACAATGTCTATAGAAGCAGTGAATTGGTATGACCTAAGCCATAGGGCCAGATCATTAATATCAACAGATTGTGAGCCGAACTACGTCAGATCAATATTAGATAGAGCGGTCCTAACATTTACCGAGGAGCAGATTCAACAGATCGAAACCGCCTTACATGCTGGCAATTCCGATACTGTTAAAAGTGTTATTTATGACCAGTTTATAGACTGTCTGTTTAACGATGTAGATTAGTACCTACAATCGTTCAGTAGACCGCCTAACCTCGCCTTTTTCTTTATCTAATACAATCAAGCACATAGATTGACCGCTAACATATCCCTGCTCATTGTGCCACTTGTCAGAACTCGGCAAACCTGCAAACGACTCAGTAATACACCCGCCATAGGTCTCGATTGTCGTATTTTTGCTATGAATATGCCCATGGTAGCAATATCGGTGCTTAGTTCGGCCCCAGATTTCAGGGTACTTGGCTGTAAAATACTCGGCCAGCTTGTTAGGTTTCGGCGCGTGACCATGCGACACAAGAAATGCAGTTTTTCCCCATTCAAATACCCAACAAGGGGCATCACTCATCTCAATTTTGACTCGCTTGTTATTGCGCCAGTATGCCTGCTGATGAGCTTTTATCGCCATGCTAAGCACTGAGTCGTGATTGCCTTTAACATGCCTTACAATTACGTTTTTGTACCGTTTTAGGGCTTCCTCAGTGATAAACGACAACACTTCTAGGCCAACTGCAAAGATTTCCTCTAAATGACCATCGGTATCGACTCGTGTGCCTTTTGTAGTGGTAGATTCAAAGTTATCTGAGTGAAAAAAATCACCTAATTGGTTAATTACTATCGTTTCACACTCTGGTGCGTTATTCATAAGGCGCATAAACACATCCTTATGACGTTGAGCAGCGATCTCAAGGTTGTAATCATCACCGCTTATGCTTTCACTTGCCAGCATTCCGAAATGCGAGTCACCAATATTGACTACGGCCAGCTCATTACCCTTAACTTTCTTCTGCGGCTTCGGTACAAATGGTGATTTACCTTTTTGGTACTCAATAAACGTGTCAAGTGCGCGTTTTACTGCCTGTAACTGGTCTTCATGCGCCAAATTGCTCTTAACCCATTGGATTTTGACCTGTCCGTCATCGCCGTATAGCGTAGAAACACCTTTGGCCACAAAACCATCGGGAACTGTGCGAGTCATATCGTGCTCGGGCGACCAACCACGTCTTGCAGCGTTCTTTCTTACGTTAGCAATGTTTGCTTGTATATTTCTAAGGCTAATACCTATTAAATCGGCTGCTTGTTGTGCTGTTTTAGTGTCAAGCCTAGCCTGTACTGCTCTGCGTTGCGGTTCTGACTCACAAAATTCTAGTAAACTCTCACTGATCATCGCCTAATTCCTCCATGTGTAAGTTATTTGCGTGCGAAATTAATGTTGTTAAGTAACCGATTGCTGTCATCATACTTTCATCGTGCGGATTAAAACTGTAAACAAGTGTAGTCTGCTCATCTTCAACAGGACCAACCGCTAGTAGCACAAATTGTATCGGATCAAATTCAACTGCCTGCGAATCCCTTATTGCTTGTAGCAAGATTGCCTCAAACTCACTCAAGCCATCAAGATCAATGTGATCTTTAAGGTTAATTACGTTAGTCATTGCGCTTTACTCCTGCATTCCATCGGTCCGGCCAAGCGGGACAAGGCCAGCCAAGCCCAGATAGCCACTTGTGCAATATGTTGTACACCTTATTGTGCTCATCTACCGCTAAATCCTCGGTAAATGCCTTTCTTACTACTGCCGCTTGCACTGGCTTCCAAAGATTTTCTTTAACTGTTAGCTTTTGCCAAGGTATTTCAAAACCCTCTTTCATCGCAGCAAGGACAACACGCTGATCAAGGCCAGCATCGTTTAATTCCTCGGCTAATAACCCGCACCATAAGTGGAAAGAATCCCTTTGCGACTTTGTTTTTGGCTTTTTTCCGGCGTTAATCGCCGTAATTGTGACCATATAGCCTTCTTCGTTGTGCTCAATCGGTGCGTTTAGAATTGCTGCGTGCAATTGGCGCTTCTCAGCCACTTTAAATTCAATCAATTCGACCACCTCCTAAGTAAGACATAAAACCATCGGTAGTCTGAGTGCAAGCTAACTCCTCGTCCGATAGCGATTTAGGCTCATTCCTGCGGCGCTTAAATCTTTCTATATCTTGCCGGTGAACACCTACAGCTTCAGCTATCTCAGTGTTTGTCATGCCAGTATGGTCCAGTAGCTTTCGTACCTTCTTTTCCATTCCATCGTTAAAATTCATAAACCCTCCTCCTTAATAACTCTTTTAACGTAATCAGAATCAACTCCGCAGACTTCTGCGTGCCAAAGCTCCCCATCAAGATAGCCTTTAGCATTATTAATCAGCTTTCGTTCTTCCTGCGATGGTTGACGCATCATTACCTGGTCCCAATTGTGCTTATCAATTAAGGCTAACTCGATAACCGATAGCATCAACTTCCTTTCTGGCGATGACCAGCACTCAGAACTATGATCGTAGCCAAACATTGGCGCTAATCGTTTTACAACAGAGTGAATCTTAATGAAGTTATTTCTCCACTCTAAGTTTTTAGTCTTCCCTGCTCGGCTGCTAGTAGTCACAGTTTTAAATTTCGATTCCATAGTTGCGTTACGATCTTAGTTTTTTGTGCATCCATATCCAGCGTGTTGATATGCCACCCATGCACATTAGTATTTTTAGGCAGCGGTGCGCTGTAAACTAACCCACCATTTTCCATAGACCTTAGCGCCCTATTAATATCACTTGGACGCTTATCCATAACATCAGCATACTGCTTTGCAGTTTGACCAGAAGTTTTTTTAACCAATTTATAAAGAACAACTCGGATCGGATCGCTCTTAACTGCATCGTATCTCTTTTGATGTATATTAGTAATCACTTACATTCCCCTCTAAAGGCATAGCCTTCCCCTCTCTACTTGTAAACTGCATACTATCCTTGTGGAAGTATAACCCAAAATCTAACTCAGTCCCATCTTGCCGGTTTTTAACAAGTTTTAGGTAAACGTCTGGCTGGTTTAAGAACTTCTCATCAAAGGGATAATTGTTATCCCTCAGCGCCATCGCTTTCTCTCTAGCTTTATTTCTGAACACTACAAAAACCTTATCTGCTAAATCAGATATTTCACCGGCACCTCGAATACTAAACTTACCTACCTGCTCATTCTCATCCGAGCCTTTGCGCATGTGGCACACTAGATGTATGTGCATGTTGTACATTTTAGCGGCTGCTCTCAACTGGTTAACAAACTCACCTTGAGCTGTGTAGTCCTCACGACCAACGCCGCACATGGTTAGACTATCTATCGCTAAGTGGTTGATGTCAAGCTCTTGCCCAGCATAGTGTACTAGGCCCAGTATACGCTCTTGAGGAACTTTATCCAGACAATCATAGATATGCCCTACCTCTTTCATTCTCTCCAACCAACCAAGTGCAAAGTCTTTAGACGGAGAACAGCCTGCTGCTTGCGAACACATCCATTGCAGCGTTTCTTCTGGCTTCATTTCCATCGACGCTACCAAGCACCTGCGACCTCTAGCCATTAAGTAAGTAAAAACATTACTCAGCAAAAGTGTCTTGCCGTGACCATTGATTCCTGACCATATTGATAGCTGGCCTTGACCTAATCTCACAGCACTATGAGTCTTTGACCAAGGCAGTTTATCGCCAACCAAACCACTACCACCCTCCAATTGCTTCAGCAACCTATCACCATAAGAATTAAATGCGCCAATTTCTTGACTCTCTTGCTTTCCAATAAAACCTAGTAACTCTTTATCCGTAATATCAATCTTTTGCATTTCTTTCTCCTTAAACCCATATTGATGTTTCTTGTGACCCACTACCGCCTTTTTTAATCGTTAATACATCCCACTTATCCCTTAACTTCTTCGGACTCAGGATATTTGACTTCCAAAAATCATCGCTATTGGCAAACCTAAATAAACTTAGTATCTCGCTATGAGTAAAGTTATCTTTTTCTCTCATCAACCTAATCTCATTAGCCCAAGAATCCATAGCCGGTTTTCGATGCCTTGGATTCAAAACTAAGATCAAGTTGTAGATCGTTTCTGCCGTTTCAAGATCAAGGTATTCGTAGCGTAGGTTCTTTTTAGGTTTACTTATAGGTTTGTGTCCCATATTTGGTACTGCTTTTGGGGAAATTTGGGCCACCCCCCGTCCCATATTTGGTACTGCCTCTACTGCAAGAAAATACTGATTACTAGAACCCTCAACTTTGATTCTACTAAGCACTTCTTGATCACTTAAAACTCGCAAAGCCTTCAGTACAGTTTTTCTATCTAGCGATGTCTTTCTTGAGATGTAATTCACACTAGGATTACACTGACCTGTATCACCATTATGACAATCTGATAGGCATAAAAGCACTAACTTCTCAGAGGAAGGCACTTGTATACCCCAAGCCCAGAATGTCGCCTGTGCGCTCATACAGAGCCTCTCAGCGCCATAAACGATGCTAGTTCATCATTCTTATCTTCTTTTGTCTGCTTCAAACCTTTTTCTCTCCTGCTTTGTACTATATCTAAATGCAATTCGTGATAACCAACGGGTTTTATCCTGCGTTTTATGTGACATTCGTACCCATCGTCAGGAAATAACTCGTGATACTTCATTCCAACGCTATCAATAACTTCATTAGCACCACAACCAGACCAGCACTTGATTAAGATTTTGCCATTGTCTGCCTCATCTATACAAAGTGAGGGACTCTTATCGTCGTGTGAGGGGCATAGAGCCACCCAACTTCTAGTGTGACCTTTCCTAGCCTTTACTTCCTTGGCGTGATTGAGCTTTGACACTAGCTTGTCTGCTGACATACTGCACTCCTTAGCTCCTTAACTAATTTAAATTCTCTAGCTCTAGTGTCAGGAACATCTTCTTTCCACTGATAGACAGCCTGGACTTTACAGTTAAAGTATTCAGCCACTTCCATAGGTGAACCAAAGAACTCTACTAACTCTTCGTAACTTACTTTCATACATACCTCCAATTGATGTGAGCGGTGAATGTAATCCAGCTTACATAGAATAGCAAGCGTTTTATTTATTACAAATCGTTAATTGTTTTTTTAAATAAATTAAACTATAGTTCGTACTCAGTTCTGAGGAGGACAATCACATGAATAACATTCCAGACAACCCCGCACGAGTAGCACCACCAGAGCCACCTAAAGGTTTTTCCATTGATGAAGCTAAGTTTGATTTTTTAGAAAACTACTTAGACTCAGATGATACAAACACTCCGTTCCATCGCGTTTTAGAAGATGTTGTTTTTGGAAACGATTATCTTCATGCTTGGTTTCGTAAGCTTTATACAGCAAAAGGCGATGAAGTAGAGCTAGATATGAAAGATCTCTTAAAAGATGTTGTGTCTGACTATGTTGAGGAGAATTTATGAAAGTTAAAAACTTAGCAGAGAATGGTCTTACTGGCTCTGACATTGGTGACGCTATTTCTGCCCTAGCTCAAGAAGGCTGGCTTGAGTATGATTTACAGACGTCTATTAGGGCATATATGCGCGCTAATAACTTTGAGCATGGCTATGCTTTTGCGAAAATGATAGAAAATATGGCATTAAAAGCTTGGCGTGAAGAGGTGCAAGCGCAGGCTAAACGCCTCAACGCTGATAAGGAGTTACCATTCTAATGACTCCAATAGAAGCAGATTTCAATCCGGTAAGCCATGAGCACTTTAAAGCCGTAAACCATGAGCACCGAGGTGTTAGATATGAGAAGCATTCTAGGAAGTTAAGATCTGGAACCAGTCGCTTTATATCTGATGCAAGTTGCCTCAAGTGTGGATCTTACACTAGAGTCTGGGTGCATCAAGGCAGCACATCTAAATGTGTAGCGTGTAAGCAAGAAGCGCAAAGAAAGATTATTGCAAAAAAGGAAAAGAAAGCGGGTTATGTCGCTGTAGATATTGAGAAGCGCAGAGCTATAGAAGCCCACCAGGAAAGATCAAACGAACACTATAACGATCTCTGAGGAGGAGAAAATGAGTGAAAAAATAGATTTACGTAGGGGTACAGATGAAGAGCTGGAGCGTGAAGTTCTTATCATTAATAAGCTGTACAACCTACGCAGTAACCCGAACGAATTAATGGCCGTATTAGTTGAAGAATATTTATTTACTTGGTGGCAAGTACGCCATCTTATCGATGAACTTGACCTAGGGAGAATGTAATGAATAAGTCAGAAAGTATAAGTAATTTAGCAAAAGCATTATGTAAAGCACAGAACGAAATGGGCGGCGCAGTTAAGGATGCAAAGAACCCGTTCTTTAAATCTAACTACGCTGATCTTACTAGCATAATAAAAGCAATCAAAGAACCGTTTGCCAGTAATGGTTTATCTTACTCGCAGTTCCCTGTTACGTCTGAAGGCGGTGGTGGAGTAGGTGTTGTGACTGTGCTGATGCACTCGTCAGGCGAATGGTTAGAGTCGGAGTTCTACTTGCCGCTTGCTAAAAAAGATCCGCAAGGTGGTGGTTCAGCGATTACCTACGCTAGACGTTATGCTTT
>Ga0196889_1000108_pt1 | contig 27076 bp, 39 predicted proteins | sample VirMetDEL_Nov_12_FD_166415 | JGI IMG/M metagenome (GOLD analysis project Ga0196889, IMG submission 166415) | Aqueous microbial communities from the Delaware River and Bay under freshwater to marine salinity gradient to study organic matter... | ecosystem: Environmental > Aquatic > Marine >...
TATAATCATTTAGGTTTACAACAGTCACGTCGTGCTAATCATAAGTTTCTTCACGATATTTCACCTCATCCTGCATTACTTTGTACAAAGCTAGGCGCATGTTCCATCGCTGTGTGTCTAAGATAGCCCTAAGGTGATATGGGTTTAAGTCAGCAATTGTCACATAGCTCAAAGGCTCGTCACCATCCTTGCCATAAGTTCCCCACTTGACCGCCTCTCTTATCACTTCATGACTATCGTCTGAGGTTACAGTTAACATTTCCTCATCACCGTTAGCGGAGCATCTAACGTAGTCGAACCCACCATCTAGCATATACTCTTTGCCGTTAGCATCTGTATGGGTCACATAATCGTGACGATGCTTTGATTCTAGTATTGTGCCATCAGGTGTCCGCATTTTGTTGCTTAGTATTTCTAGCTTTTCTTCCTTCTTCTTCTTCTTACCAAAGATAGCATCGTAGTTATCTTCATACTTCTTCTTGTCTGTGGGGCGGGTCGATGAACCCTTGCCTCCGTGTGTCTGTCCTGTAGCCATCAGCTATTCTCCTCTGTCACCACAGCCGTTAGACGGCGCAAGTACCAACCTGCTTTCTCTAGGTCTTCTACCTGCTTGCCCTTGTAGTCATAACGCCACAAGTACTTCATGCAGTTGCCCTTGAGGTATCCTTTAAATGCAACGCTGGACATAGACTCTTCAATGGCTTCAATACATTCAATGTTTCCAGTGTTGTAATGGTCAGGGCTGTTTACTGCGTCCTCTTCAGTGTCCGGTTCTTCGACGTCAGACTCTTCTTGGGCTGCATCAAGATATACTTTCATTAAAGACTCGTCTATTCTAGAACCGCCTTCATCAGGCCAGCAGTCTCCAAACAAATCAACGTCTTCTTTAGAAGCTATCTGTGCCGCAAACCTTGTGCCATCGTGTACCCAGCTAGAGTTCAAGCGTTTCATGTATTCATCAAAGGTAGGCTGTCCTGTTTCTCTAACTCTATCCCAGTCTTGAGGGGTTGCGTCATTAATGCTCATCTTTAAAATCCTCTTTTACTTTTGTGTTAATCCAGTTATCGGGTATGCTATCTTCACTAAACCATCTAAAGTTATTGGCTGATGCCCACTCTCCGTGTGACCGCCTTGTTCCATCCTTACGAACCTTTGCGGAAGGCATTGGAGCATTGGGGTTTGCAAACAAGAATACCAACTCAACATCAGCAGGAAGCACCTTGGCTATCCAGATATACTTAGAGTATTCTGCACTGTCCCAAAACCTTCCCTTGGCTTCAAGCAGTATCTTCTTCCCCTCAATAGTTCTAACAAAGTCAGGCTCATACTTGTGTGTCACAGTATACTCAACCTTGTCAACATGAAACTCCCAACCATCAAGGATGCCAGAGTGAAGTTCATATTCCCAGTTAGAGTCATAGCCTTTAATTAAATCTTTCTCAACTGGTCGCTTTACTCGTGGCTTCCTAAATCCTTTACGTATCTTTGGCATGGTACTCCTTATCGCTGTTCCATCTTCCATGCAATGTCTTGAGCTGTGACATCTTCAACCTGCTTGTCAGGAAAAATTTTAATAAGCTGTTTGATTTTAATAGTTAGCCACTTCATTGTGTAAAAACTATTGTGGATTGTACCCCTTGCCCAGATGTGTGTCTGTTTAGGGAGCATAGATTTAAAATTTTCTTTAGTAACTTTAGCGGCCTCCTCTTCAGTGAGAAGGCCCCTTAACCATTCAAGCTGTAAAGCTTCAGAATGTTTTTTAATTCGCTTGGACTTCTTGCGGTTCATAGTATCTCATCCACCTTTGGTTCTACTTCTACATGTGTTAAATACTTGTAGCCGGTAGAGTATTTAAAAGTTCTAAGGCCAGCACCATCGTTGGCATCTTTGTGACATTCATGTTTGTACTTACACCACGTACATCCTTTAGGCAATTGCATGTTTCCTTTCTTGCCATCAGGTGTGGGAGTATAACACATTTCAGGGGGCGTGTCAAGTTTTAATTCACCTAACAGTGTATTTATTTTTGTGTCGATGTTGGGCTTATCTAAATCATCCGGCACATACATACAAAGTTCACCGCTTTCTTTGTTGATAACAAGAAACCCACCCTCATCTGTGCCCTCTGCTTTCTCGTAACCAGCAAGCTGTCCTAAGTAACCGAAGGGGTCGTCAGCAGCGAGTGTGCCCTGTCTAAACTTATTGAATGCAAACTTGGATGCAGACTTAACATCAACTACTTGGCCGTTAATCTTACAATCCATGTGCCCTGTAATGCCGTTGACCTTAACTTCTTTCTGTTCATCAGTAACGTTGTGTCCTGACATCCTTACAAGCATGAGTACAATCTCTTCTAACACATGACCATAGAGAAACTTAATCTGTGTTGCACCGTCTACACTGCCACGCCCTTTAGGGTCACGCTTCTCAAACCACAACTGTCGTGATGGCTTACCTACGTTGGACATTCTAATGTTGAAGTTGGTGTCTCGTTTACGTGGTGTTGCCCAACTAAGGATAGCTTCTTTCATTGCAACCATTGTAAGGTCAAGCGCCTCCTCCGTTATTGGAAGAGGCTCACCACCTGAAAGTTTCTCAAGTAACTCATAGATGTCAGGGACTAAAGTATTAAGCGGCTTCTGGTTCATCTTCTAACTCCTTAAAGGCTTTGATTACATCTGAGGAAAATAGCTTCTGTAAGTTTAATAGATACATTTGACTGGCTCTATTGTCACCACCTGATACTGTTTTAAAACTGTCTAATCGTTTAACAATCTTTCTTAATGTGTTTGTGTTGAATACAAGTGTACAGTATTCTTCATCACCAATACATAAGTTGTGGAACCAATAGTCAGATTCTGTTGCATCAATACCTGAAGGCTTACCATAGGATTTATACTCAATGGCGATGTTGCCTGTCTTAGCCCACATCCCACGCTCTGACTTAACTTCTATCTTCTTGTTGGTGAGCATGTCTGCAATCTTATCTTCTCGTATCTCACCGTACTGTAGGTCGAGGTCGAACTTCTTTCTGTCTGCTTTAATGGGTTTCATGCCAGCCATCTCCGATATTGTAGTCGCCATCTAGGGGACAATTTAATTTTAAGTTTATACCAGCCTGAACAATTGCTTGAACACCTAGTTCGCCTACTTGTTTTGCATCTGATTCTTTACACTCAATCTGCCACTCATCGTGGACGTTGGCTACAAACTTAGCATCAATCTTAAAGGTCTTAAAGTAACCGTCAAGGATAACCAAAGCCTCCTTCATTACGATTGCCCCAGCACCCTGCAACAATGTATTAAGTGCAGCGTGTTCAGAACGTATGGTCAGCTTGCGGCCATCTAGTCCCTTGAGGAAGCCCTTTTTACTGTCTCGTTGTACTCGTTGGATAAGAGCTTTAAGTGATGGGAGACTATCAAGAAATTGCTCTCGCAGTTGCTTACCTCTTGACTGACCTGCTTTAACCACTGACCCAATCTTTGCATTTCCGGCTCCGTATAGGAAGGCATAGATGAAAGTCTTCGCCTGATTTCTTGATTCAAGTCCTGCAAGTCTTTGATTAGTGCTGTGAATGTCACCGTTGAGGATTTCATTTGTGTACTCCTTATCGTCCATATAGTGTGCAAGCATTCTAAGCTCTAAGCCAGAGGCATCAATACCTACGAGTTTGTTACCAGTCTCTACAGTCCAGCAAGCTCTACACTCTTTACCGTAGGGTGAGTTACTGCTTGGTATCTGTGCCATGTTAGGATGACTGTGTGTCATGCGGCCCGTCACTGCACCGTTAGGATTAACATAACCTCGAACTCTGCCGTCATCCTCTACTGTCTTGAGCCAACTGTTTACCTGAGCTAAACGCTTCTGAAGCATTAGGTAAGTAGCAATCAATGCAGCTTCGGGGATACCTTTAACTTTGTTTAGTGTACCCTCATCAACGATTGGCTGACCAGTAGGTGTGAAGTTCTTAGGAACCCAACCGGCTGCAATCAACACATCACCAATCTGTTTACGAGAACCTAGGTTGAACTCAGTATATGTCTTACGGGTTACCGGCTTGTCAGTGTTGAGCATTGCTGTCCACTCTTCGTCTGTAAGCCTGACACCTTTGTCGTGTTGGTCTTTAGCTGTCTTAGCTATCGCACCAGTCTTAGTGTACTGAGGCTTGAGTATCTGTGTCTCAACCTTGGGCTTGACAGTCTCATGTACCTCAGCTTCTGTAGCATCTAACTTCTCTTGAAACATTGCAACCATCAGCATAGCTTTCTTTACATCTAACTTGAAGCCGTTGTCTCGTTGCTTATCTATAATCCAAGCAACGTCATGCTCTAACTTAACTGCTTGTGGGGTGTAGCCCCTACTCTCTACTCGAAGCTGCTGATATACTTTTGTGTTAAGCTCAACGTCTCGCTTGCAGTACTGTAGCATCGCTGGTGAATAAGCATCCCAAGCATCTTCATTATCTCCGTAGTCTCCCTTGGTATATTGAAGCCGATAACCCCAAGACTCTAGGCCGTGGCCTCCTTCTCTAGAAGGCTTAAACAATCTAGAAAGGACTAAGGTGTCTACAATTTTCTTGTGGCTTAAGTCAATGTTGGCTACAGACTTAAGAGCTGGGAGGTCATAGCCAATAATGTTATGACCAATTAACTTATCCGCTGACTCAAGTAAAGCAAAGCCTTCGTCTAACTGTGTGTTGTCGAATGTAAATACATCTAAAGTATCTACATCCTGAGCAACAATACAAAAGATTTTGGTGGGGTCAAGGCCGTCTGCTTCTATATCAAATACTAAGTTACTCATAGCTCATCTCCGTCAAAGGCATCATAGTTATCACCGTCATCTACTTCTTTAAGTCTTCCAGTGGATGAGTCGTAGTGCAGGCTACAAGCTAAGCCAACGTCACCAGTGTATCTGGACTTTAGAACTCTGACCTTTGTGGTCGAAGCTTCTACTTCATCTTCTGATTGTTGGTTGCGCTCCAGTCCGATAACACAATCGCTTAGCTGAGCAATAGACTGTGAACCCCGAAGGTGTGATAGCCCTGTCTCGATTCCATTCTCGTGGCCTCGGTTGCCTTCAACTCTACGAAGGTGGGATACTAGAATCATACCAGCACCTGTTTCTTCTACAAGAGAGCGAAGTCGGTGCATAATACCATCAATGGCTTTACGTTCGTCGCCTTCCAAAGCTTGAAGAACCAGCATATGAAGGTGGTCAACTACAACCCACTTACAATCTAAGCCAACGATAAGGTATCGGAGTTTGCTGAAGATGTCTTCAAGATTAGTTACACCAAGGTGAGCATGAATCCAAACACGGCCTTCGTTCTCTCCCATGAATACCTTGCGGTAATATTTCTCAAGAAGCTCATCGCCTATTTTATTCTTTACGCTGTCTAGGTGTAGCTTAGCATTAGCTTCAACAGCCATGATGCCCTCAGCAGTACGGCTCCAGTTTTCTTCAAGAGCTACGATGCCTACATTATCTTTAGTGTTATTGATAAGCCAATGCTCAAGCTCTCTAGTTACTGAAGACTTACCAAGACCAGTGCCACCAGTAAGAGTTACTAGCTCACCTGCTCTAAGCCCCTCTAACTTGGCGTTCAACCCAGCCCAAGGATAGGGTATAGAAGGAAGCTTCTCTGAACGTAAACGTTTGTACTCGCTGAGCTGAGTAGATAGATTCATAATCCCTGAAGGGGTGTAGACTTGAGCATCCCAAAAACAATTAACAAACGTGGAATGCTTACCTGATTTAAGCATATCGTTGGGGTCTTTGAAACCCTCGGGAAGAGTCATAAGCTTTGCTTTGTTTGGCGTAAGAAGCTTAGCGATTGCTTTAGCTCCTTCCTTTCCCGGTGCATCGCTGTCGAAACAGATGACAACTGTATCGAAAGACTCTAGAAATTCTAAGCTATTCTTAACGTCACGAGCACCTCCTTGTGCTCCTGATTTTATTGATACTACAGGCCACTTACTTCCGAGTAGTTCGTATGCTGCCATCGCATCACACTCTCCTTCTACGACTGTAATAAACTTACCGCCTGCTTTAAACAACTGCTCTCCGAACAGTCCGACTTCTTTAGACTCGCCCTTCCAAGCAAACTGCTTGTTGAGCTTTCTAACTTTTGTAGCTATCTCTTCGCCCTTATGGAAGTAAGGATAGTGGTGGCTAGTAACCTGACCATTAAGAGTAGTAGACTTAACGCCATACTTTTTGGCTGTCTCAATACTAATACCTCTGTCGGTCAGGGCATTGTAACTAGAACCACTGCCGGTTCCATTGGGCTGATACTTTGTAAAGTCCATTACAGTATCTGGTTGTTGCACTTCCGATGTGCCGTAGTTTTTAAAATAAGTATTGCAGCTAAAGCAATACGCAGACCCATCATCGTTCTGTGATACTGGGTCAGTCCCCCCGCAGTCATTACACGGGAGGTGGAATTTAACAAACGGCATGGTGTCACCTCGTGGTTAGCCTTCAACTACAATTTCAGCTTCCTCTGCATCTTCGGTGATAGCTTCATCCGTGAGCCTATCTTCAAACAAACCCTTAATGTGCTGGGCTGCTGCTTGATATAATTGTACATCGTTGTTGGATACTTGTACCTTGACCATCGCATCTTTCAGCAGGCCAAACAATCCTTGAGCCTCTGAGTCCAGCAAAGATACATCGTAAACCGTGTCTCCTAATTTATATGTTCCCATTAAATTGCTTCCTCCATTTCATCTTCTACATCAAATTCACCGCCGTCAACTGAGCCGACAGATACCAAATCTAAAACCTGCATAGCTTGAAAGTCTAAACCCTTAAAGGTCTTACCTTTCCATACAGATTCCCACTCTTTGTATTGAACCTTAACTGAAGAACCATTACCGATACGCTCATCAATTGGATTCTTGTTGCCATCAACAAGCTTAGGTGCTGACCGAAGCATTCCGTTCGGGCCATTAACTTTACGCTTGATGATAATTGCTGGGCCTTCGTCCATGTCTTTAACTGCAAAGCCTTTAGACCTAAAGCTTTCTGCGACATCTTCAGCGACTACTAGGTTCACTGTATAGACTGGTTCATAGGTAGTGTTAGGTGTTGTTACACTTGCCCAGTAAGCCGTTCCTGATACTATAGCCATATTATATTTCCTGTTGTTGGTGTTAAATTGAAGTGGCATTATACCACAAGTTGATACACTTGTTAAGTTTTTTTTAAACTTATTTGTAGGGGTTCATAAGCTCTGCAAATAAGCACGCTGTTGCTACTGTTCCTATTAGCCAGATAGGACTTCCGATTAAAACTAATCCAATTACAACTGCTGCTGTTGTCATTACTTATCCTTAATTAATTAGAGGCTAGCTCTTTAACAAAGAGGCCGTCAACCATCTTGCCTTTGCGGTGTCGGATGTCTTCATAAGCATGAGACATACAGTCATGTAATGTTAAGTTGTTACGGTGTGCTAAGTTAATCAACACTACAATGATGTCACCGATGTCGTCAGTGATTGGCTGACTGTGCATAATGTTATGTCGTAACTCTTCTACTTCTTCAAGAAGCTTTTCAAACTGTTGATGGTCTGTTGAACCATGAATAAGATTGCGGTCGTGATGCCAGTGTACAATTCTACTTTCTAGCGTGTAAGCTGTTGCCATTATCTGCCTCCGTTAAAGTCTATGATTTCATTCAGTGCTTCCCAGATTTTATCTTCTATGCTTTGTTTAATTTTATAAACTGAAGGGTCATCATTATACTCATAAGCACTAATGTATCCTGAATCTATACCCGCCGCAATCGCCGCCTCAAGAATCACGTTTAGTTTTACTTTCATTAGTATGCTCCTCTCTAATATATCTAATCAGTTCATCTGCTGTAACATCCCATTTACTACAGGCTTGCATTAAAGTTAACAAGCCTTTCATAAAATCGTTGTGCGCTGCCTCTAAGTTCTGACTCAAACTATGCTGCCCTCTGAAAGTAATCTTGAATAATTGTTTGTCGTTTATTTCTGGTGGCTGCCATGTTCCCCGCTGCTGATTGTCTCTTAGTAATAGAGTGAGTAGACCAATCAGTTAGTGCATTGTAAAAAGCCCAACGGTTTGCACCAAGCCTTCTTCGATATGTGTTCTGCCAAGTGACCCAGATATATTCTAGTGAGCTATTTACTCTGGGCATCTCGTCAAGAACTTGACCGGGGGTATAGTCCGGGTTGGTGTTGATAATCTTTAAGGCTGATGTGGCGTTGATAGCTTCAGCGGCTGCTGTAAATGCTTGGATGTCAGTCATTGCTTCGTTACTCCACTGGCTCCAAAGCTCTCTCTCGTTTTCAAACAAGTCCAGTGCCTTAGTAATAACCCTACCGCCCAGCTCAATGTTTAAGTGTCGAGTATGTTTAGCTTTAAACACAGCAACCTCACCGGAAACAAACACCTGAAGATTAGTACAAGCTTGTTGTATAGCTGCAGCACTAATCATAAAGGGCCATGTCCCGTCAAAGCTTGACACTGCTAACAATCCAAGGGATGCAGTGTCGCCGTCTGGTGTAATAAAGGTGTGAGCCGGTAGCTTATATTGTACAAAGGTTCGAGAGCCGTTGTGTGATGTCCTGATAGTCTCTTGAATCCCTGTCGTGTCTAAGTCAGACCGCTCAATGATAGCCCTTGTAACATCAATCATCTCATGGGGTGCAACTGCCTTGTAGTCTAAGCCATGAACACCAAGCTGTGCTCCAGTGTCTTCACGGTAGATTACTTTCTTGGTAGTGTTCTGTACACTGGCGGCTTGAGTATGATACTGCAGGATAGCTTCGCCTATCTCGAACCCTGCCTCGCCGTAGCCACTACGCTTTAGCTCTGTCATGTCGGATGTATTCTTAAACATATTTACGATAGCATTCATGCTGCAACTCCTTCAGTGCCGTTAATATCTTTGATGTTTTTAAAGCTAATGCTTCGAGACTTGCTATGCTGAACATAGAATGCCCACTTATAACAGTGGAAGATGTTAAAGCATTCTCCCTTGCTAAGCTCGAAGCGATTCTTAGACTTTCTTTTCCGTACAATAAAAGACTTTCCAAATACCATGCCGTTTTTCTTACCGCTAAATGCTGTATAGTGTGTGGCTTTTGCGATTAAGTTAAATAAAGTTTCCATAGTTAGTACCTTCTGGTTTAGTTTAATGTATATTATACTACATACTTAGTTAATAGTAAAGTGTTTTTTTGCTTGACATCGCTGTCGAAATGTGTTACAATAACTTAATGTCTTATAAGTTAGTTCGTAAGAACTTACTAACTTATAAGTCATTAAGTAATTGTATTTAATTATTATACTCTGATACAATAAGCAGCTCCATAATCCTTAAAGATATATCATCTAGCTCTTTAGTTTCCTTATCGGTTGGCTCAAAGATTGGGTCATACTTAACAGACTCAGCTACGATGTTTAAGTTATGTAGCACATTGTAAAAATCTAATTTGTCACCTGTTAATTTATAAGTCATGGCTTTATATCCTTTAGTTTGTCATCTTTAATCATAGATACTATATAGGGTGTGTTATACATAGCGCCTATCTTGTGGGCTTCTTCAAGGCTGAAGCAGTAGGTAGCAGCATCAAACTCTCCAAGTAAATCTACACGCCATAAAACATTGCCTTCTTCAATTATATCTGAGCTTTTCATGTCGTTCTGCCTCATCTAAGTAACCGATTAGTTCTTTAAGTGGTATAAGTTGTAGCAAATCATAGAGCGGCTGGCCTTCGCCGTCTCTCATATCCTTCCATACCTGCTCCATAGCAGCTAACACCGCCTCGTCTTTAGTCATCGTGTAACCTCGCTTTAGTCTTATCCATCCAAGCTTCAAAGCTTCGACGATGAATCTGTTTGTACTTGCCACCGCCTAGCTTAATAACTTTTTGTATATAGTGATAAGTCTTCAGGCCCTCCATCGCTTTATTTAAGTCAGGCTCCATAGTGAAGCACCACATATGCTCGGCACAAGTCTCTTTAAATTCTTCTTCAGTCGGTAGCTGCATCAATAACCTCCGGTAAATTCAATCATATAAACTTTACGAGCTTTGTTACTACAGACAGTAGCCTCAAATGTTAAGCCTCTGTGGATGGCATAGTCTATCATATCGTAGAACTCTGAGACTTCAAATGTTTTAAATTCCATAGTTATTCCCCTCTATTTCCGATACTTCTTCGAGGTTATCAAGCTCTACGTCCTCAGCCAAGTAGCTACAGTCATACTCTTCAGCCCTGTATAGTTTTATAGAACCGTCTTTGTTTAATTCTTCGTTGAAATCTTCATCAACACGATAGAACAATATATCATAAACTGCAATTGTATATTCTTTATTCATGGTTATTCTCCAGTCAAATAAGTATAGTGTACTTCAGATACATGGTTGCCGTCTTGCCTGTAATTTTCTCCGCAATTTGTACCGCATCATAGGCGCTCCCGCCCTCACAATATCCGCTGTAACCATCTGTAAATTCAATCCAAAAACCCTGCATAAATCACCTCTAACAGCGCCTAAAACATTGCCTTCAACGGCCCCACCAACATTGCCACCAACATTGCCAGCAACATCGCCTAAAATACTGCCTTCAACATCCCCAAAAACATCGCCACCAATATGGCCACAAACCGTGCCTACAACATCGCCTAAAATACTGCCTTCAACATCGCCTACAACATCGCCTTCAACATCGCCAAGAACATCGCCATAAACGGGACAGAGTATTTCTTTTAGTTTGTAACTACCGTTCTCATCTTTATCTAGTGTTAGATTCTCTCTTACAAAGTCTAGTATTTCTTCGTCTGTTAAACTGCTCATCACTTATCTCCAATCAAGTAAGTATAATGTACTTCGGATACATGGTTGCCGTCTTGCCATCGATTAGATTTAGTAGCTACGAAATCACACCAAGAGTTCCAAAGATTCTCACAGCCATAGTCAGCACATAACACTATGTATTTATCTATCTTAGCATTGTTAGCATCAATGCCTTTCTGAGTCTTGGGATTCTTAGCTAGTGCTAAGTCTTTAGTGTCCAGTCCATACATTCTAATGTTGTGAGTATCCATGCAGCCAACCAACCCAGCAATCAACTGACAACAGAAGCCAGCTTTAGCTAAGCCCAAGCCATCAACCCTCAGGAATATATTCATAAGCGATATAGACTTCATAAAGTCTGTTTGCTTTCCGTTGACGACAGCCATCACTTGAGCATATACTTTGTGTTGATTAGATTTAAGATAGCTATATGTTTTTCCTTTGTTGCCCCACAAGAACCGGGACTCAGACTTATTTAATCTTACGTCAGCTAGTTGGTCGCCGATACCGAGCCAGTTTTGTTGGATGCTTAGCACTACCATTAGAACTGTGTCTGACATATTAGTAGCACTACGTTGAGAGTATTCTTGAACCGCTTTGCAGTGAGTGTTGAACATCGGCATCTCCTTTGTGTACTTATTAGTTAGTTCGTAAGAACTTACTAACTAATAAGTACATTTAATATTAATTCTTTTTGAAGTAATCATCTATTGAGTCGGTTATAACTTTATCATTCCAGATTTCAATAGCCTCAAACACTTCGGTGTTAGTTACATATTTGTTTTCTATTAATCTTTCAACTAGAAAGTGTACAAATTCATCGCTAACTTCTACCATCTTATAATCTCCTACCTATTGGGTTCTGATTAATTTTATCTTTCCAGATGCTCAAAGCTTCTGAGATTGTGAGGTCATAGTGGCCCCAGAATATATCTACTTTGTCATCGAAGTTGCTATAGCTATGGAACATATACTCTCCGTCTGGCATAAAGCTATCTATTGATTTAGATTTATAGCTAATGCAGATGCCTAGTATATCACAATAACTAACCAGCTCTGCATCTAATCGTGACTTTAAAGTATGTTCTAGTTCTACGTTTAAACTCATGCTGCTTCCTCCTGTTTAGATTCTTCTACTATCTTACAAGCTAGGTTCCAAGCCATCATTGCAGCTAGCCACGCTATAGCTTTTTCACTGCCTGAGAAACTTTCGAGTCTGTCTTCTAAGTCTTTCATGTTAGTCGGGGTGTAAAACATATCAACCTTTTTCATAGTTCTATACCTTTTCAATGTAAACATCGTCATAGCCTTCAGCTATACATAGAGCTGCGAGCTTTTCTGCTTCACCTTTGGTGATGGAGTATTGATTTATAACAATACCCCCTGCCCAAACATCATAGCTATTCGTCATAGTCTACCTCTATTTCGCCTAAAGAATCTAAGTCTGTCGGAGCAGACGGTACAATTTCAACACTGGTATATTCAGATTCTAACAAGTGCCCAGCTATTTCCTGAGCAGCTTTTAAACTTTCTACAGTAATGCAGTTACCATCAAATAAAATATTATACATTTTTTGTATCCTTTGATTTACAATCATTACACTTCGCTGTTGCTGAGATTATATGATAAGCCATAGGCTTTCTACAAGCAACACACTTAACAATTATATGGCTTCGCCAGTTTCCAACACTCATAAATCTATACCTCGTAACAATTAACAACATTTTCCCATTCTATTTCCTTCAGTATAAAGCTATTCATGTACAGATGTTTATATACTTCAGTGCTACCATCACTAAAAACTACACAAATCTTATCACGGAAACTTACATCAGGGAATAACATTTCGTAGAAATAATTGCTCATAACTTTTATACCTCGGAAAGTTGAGCCGCCATATTACTGACGGCTTATAGATTTGTCAAGTCTTATTTAGCGGAAAGGATTTCAAGGATTGCATCGAGCTTAGAATCAACGGCATCAACTCGGCTTTCGAGTGCAGTAATTCTATCGTTCTGCGCTGGCTTCTTTGAAGCTGGCTGGGCTTTCTTGGCAACCGGCTTCGGCTTCGCCTCAGCTTTCTTAGAAACTTTAGCAGCCTTTGGCTTCTTTGCAGGCTTCTTGTTTGCTACAAGTAGCAAGAACTGGGGTGGAACACAATCCCACTCTCTGAACTCAGAGACATCGCTGTGGGTCATAAAGCTATCGGCGTCTTTGTAGAACTTGTTCACTACGGCATTGAAAACCTTGGTCAATCCATATCTCTCCGAAGGAGACTTGGCATGAATGTTTGCAAAGTGGCAAGCCACTCCATAGACTTGACGGGCTGTTGCAATCTGGTTGGCATCGATGTTGTTGAAGTTTGAAGTCAGCATATTAGTATCCTTATGTATTAAGTTAAAAAGCTCAAAGAGCTTCTTTTTAACTTAATACATAAGGATACTTTATTAGTAACCCTATAAGCTTTTATAGCTTATAGGGTTACTAAAATTTCAGCTGAATCCCTTTCGGGATTTTCCTGCAGGCGATAGAATCTAAGGAGACTTTAAAAGTCTCAATAGGAGTTGGTAGTCGAAGACTAAATAATCGCTAAGTGATTGAAAAGATTGGAAGTCTTTGGAGTAAATCTATAGATTTAAAAACACTTGAAAGTCTCCCTAGTTTTGTAAACTAGAAAGCTAGGAGTCCAGCTTAAAGACTTTTAAAGTCTTCGGAGCGTGATAGCCTGTGGATGTGCGTTAAGATTCTATAGAATCTATGGAGATTTTAAAGTCTCTTTGGAGACTTTAGGGGGTGGGCAAGCTGCCATGGGGGGGTACTGGGATATATATACAATCATATACATTTTATGGAGATATGCCATGTAAACCAGATAGCGCCGCAGCTTTAAAGGCTTTAAAGGTAGGGGCAAGGCTTGGGAAGTCGGGCGGCTTCCAAGAGCTTTAAAGGAAGTAGCGGAGAATACATAAGCATATTAAGATGTGCATCTGTATCTGATATACATATGCTATAACCCCGGTGGGCTTAATATCTATTATACCCGTAATTTGAGCATCTGTCAAGTTATTTCTGCAATCATATATGATTAATACGCATAACATACGTGCATTCTTATATCAATAATGATATATGTAAATAAACAAAAAAAAACTTGACAAACCTCCATATTACGGGTATACTATAGTAATAGTACAATTAAATGACTAGGAAGTCTACATGCCTGACAAACAACTAACCACCAAGCAACAAGCATTTCTTGATAATCTTACTTCTTGTGGTGGTGATGTCAAGCACGCAGCAGAACTAGCAGGTTATGCAGAGGGAACACACTACACAGTAGTCAAAGCCCTCAAGACTGAAATACTAAACATAGCTACAAACATACTGGCGCTCAACGCACCTAAAGCAGCTTCTAAGCTAATCCAGATTATGGATAGCCCAGAGCCTATACCACAAGCTAACATGCGTTTACAAGCAGCACAGCAAATCCTAGACCGTGTAGGCTTAGGCAAGACAGAACGTTTAGATGTAACTGTAAGTGCGGGTGGGGGTTTGTTTGTTATACCCGCCAAAAAGGAGGTAGTAATAGATGGAGAGTATACGGAGGTCAAGTAGTACCATCCCGTTTGGTTATAAGCTCAGTGAATCCAATAACGAAGTACTAGAACCAGTACAAAAAGAACTAGAGATGTTGGACAAAGTACTTCCGCTTATAAGAGAAAAGACATTAAGCTTACGAGAAGGTAGTATGTGGTTGACCCACGGGACAGGACGCTCAATATCGCACATGGGGTTAAAGAAAATTGCAGAACAACGAAAATGACTGGGACATTAACCCCGACAAATACTTAGTTGACGAGGAAGGCAACTTCAAACTTAAAGTTGATGGAACTCCTCGCAAGAAGGGCGGTAGAGAAAAAGGCTCAACAGGCAGAGGCTACACCTACCACTCAGAAACAAAAGCTAAACAAGCCGCCAAGCGAAGTGTAAAAGACAAAGAGAAAAAACTCAAGGCAGCTCAAAGCAAAATAGATAATTACAAGAAGTCTATAAGCAAAACCAAGAAGACTCTCAGCAAGCTCGAAAACGAGAACGCAACAAAGCTCGTAAGCGCCGATGAGCTGGATAACATTCCAACAGCCCTGCAAGCTGAAGCACAAGAGAATGTTATCTTCAAGGCTAACGAAGGCCCGCAAGAGGATTTCCTTGCAGCCGGAGAAACAGACGTGTTATACGGCGGTGCAGCAGGGGGCGGTAAGTCATACGCCATGCTTATTGACCCCTTGCGTTTTGCTCACCGTTCAGCCCATAGAGCGCTAATCATTCGTCGCTCTATGCCAGAACTACGAGAACTAATAGACAAAAGCCGTGAACTGTACCCAAAGGCATTTCCCGGCGCTAAGTACAAAGAAGTAGAAAAGCTCTGGGTATTTCCAAGCGGAGCAAAGATGGAGTTTGGTTTCTTGGAGCGTGATGCAGATGTATACCGCTATCAAGGTCAAGCATACAGCTTCATAGGCTTTGATGAGATTACTCACTTGCCTACGGAGTTTGCTTGGAACTACTTGGCTTCACGACTTAGAACTACTGACCCAGAAATTGAGACGTACATGCGTTGTACAGCGAACCCCGGTGGTGCAGGGGCTAACTGGGTAAAGAAAAGATACATAGACCCCTCGCCACCCAATGAAAGCTTCAGGGGCGCAGATGGCCTAACAAGAAAGTTTATACCGGCTAGATTGCAGGATAACCCCTACTTAGCCAAAGACGGACGTTACGAGCAGATGCTAAACGCTCTTCCGCCCACACAGCGCAAGCAATTGTTGGACGGTAACTGGGATGTTGCAGAAGGAGCAGCATTCACAGAGTTTAATCCTTTTGACCATGTTATTACGCCTTTTGAGATTCCAATACACTGGGAACGCACAAAAGGCATTGACTATGGTTATGCTTCAGAGAGTGCTTGTGTGTGGGGTGCAGTTGACCCTAGTGACGGTACCCTTATTATATATAGAGAACTATATAAGAAAGGATTGCTTGGTACTGAACTTGCCGGAATGATGACAGAGATGGAGTACGAAGACCCCTTTTCTGTGCCCGGAGTGCTCGATACAGCGTGTTGGAGCAGAACTGGTACTACCGGCCCCACTGTAGGCGAAACGCTTCAGAGAGCCGGACACAAGCTTAGAAGGGCAGACAAGAACAGAATACAAGGAAAGATACAGATTCACGAATACCTTAAGTTGCAGCCAAGCGGTAGGCCCAGAATACAGATATTTAACACATGCCCTAACCTGATACGCGAGCTTCAAGGTATTCCTTTAGATAAAGCTAAGCCAGAAGACGTAGATACACACGCATCAGACCACGCATACGATGCACTACGATACTTAATAATGGCTAGGCCACGTATCAACGATACGATAAATCAACTCAGACAGTTTAGAAAAGAATCACATTTTACACCGTCTGACTCAACATTTGGATACTAATTGATGGCTGAACAAAACGAATCATACGAAAATGCCGACTATCTTTACTTTGAGCCTGAAGAGACTGCTGGCGGTCTTGAGCTAGACTTAGAAGAAGATGTGCGGAATCGTTTCGTAGGCTTAGTACAAGACCGTTACGCTAATGCAGAACAAGCAAGAGACTTTGACGAAAAACGTTGGCTTACGGCTTATCATAACTTCCGTGGAATTTACAGCAAGAATGTACGTTTCCGCGAAAGCGAAAAGTCAAAAGTATTCGTTAAAGTAACTAAGACTAAAGTATTGGCGGCTTTCGGCCAGTTGGTTGATGTTATTTTTGGAACTGGTCAGTTTCCGATTGGTGTTCGTGAAACACGACTGCCTGAAGGCATAGCAAAGTATATACACCTCGAAGCTGGCGCAACAGGCATTGAGACTAGTGCGCCTGAGTATACAGCACCCGTAGAAGAAGAAATGAAGCCTATCTCTCCGTATGATGTTGGCTATGCTGGCGATGGTCGAGACAAGCCCCTTAAGCCCGGAGAGACTTTAACAGCTACTAAAGATGTACTAAGCGCAGCTATCGAAGAAGCAGGCGTACAGTTCTCTCAAGGAGCTTCTCCAGACCCACAAGTCTTGGAGCGTTCTCCTGCTAAGGAAGCTGCACGAAACATGCAGATACTTATACACGACCAGATTGAAGAGTCTGGCGGTTCCAGTGAGTTGCGTAATGCACTGCTAGAATCTGCTTTGTTTGGAACCGGCATTGTTAAAGGCCCTTTCAACTACAACAAAACTTTAAGTCGTTGGACAAAAGACGACGAAGGGGAGCGTGTTTATGACCCTATTGATGTACGTGTTCCTCGAATTGAGTTTGTTAGTATTTGGGATTTCTTTCCAGACCCTAGTGCAACCAGCATTGAAGACTGTGAGTATATTGTACACCGCCACAAAATGAATAAGTCTCAGTTAAGAGCTTTGGCTAAAATGCCTTTCTTTAACAAAGATGCTATTCGTGAATGTTTGCAGCTTGGCCCTAATTATACTGAAAAAGATTACGAGCACGAGCTTAAAGACGACCAAAGAACTGAAGAATACGGCGTAGCTCAATTTGAAGTTTTAGAATATTGGGGCATCATGGATGCAGAGTATGCACGAGAAGTCGGCATGGAACTTCCAGATGAGGTAGATGATTTAGATGAAGTACAAGTTAATGCTTGGGTTAGCAATAATAAGTTGTTACGTGGGGTTGTTAATCCGTTTACACCTTACCGTCTCCCATACAATGCCTTTCCTTACGAGCGTAATCCTTATTCTTTCTTTGGTATTGGCGTTGCTGAAAATATGGACGACTCCCAACAAATAATGAATGGTCACGCACGTATGGCTATCGACAACCTTGCGTTAGCTGGTAGCTTGGTGTTTGACGTAGACGAATCAGCCCTTGTGGGTGGACAGTCTATGGACATCTATCCCGGCAAAGTATTCCGCAGACAAGCAGGAATGCCCGGACAAGCTATTCATGGTGTGAAGTTTCCTAATACTTCTCAAGAAAACATGATGATGTTTGATAAGTTCAGACAGCTTGCAGATGAACAGACAGGTATTCCCAGTTATTCTCATGGACAGACAGGTGTTCAAAGCATGACCCGAACAGCTTCTGGTATGTCTATGTTGTTGGGCGCAGCGTCACTAAATATTAAAACAGTAATTAAAAACGTTGATGACTTTTTGCTAAGACCTTTGGGCGAAGCATACTATCAGTGGAACATGCAGTTCTTTGAAGGCGAGCTGGACATTCAGGGCGACCTAGAAGTTCACGCAATGGGAACAAACAGCTTGATGCAAAAAGAAGTACGGAGTCAAAGACTCACCATGTTTTTGCAGACAGCACAGAATCCTGCTATTGCACCGTTTGTTAAAATCTCTAAGATTGTTAGTGAGTTGGCTTACAGCCTTGACCTTGACCCCGATGAGATTTTAAATGACCCTGAAGAAGCAGCAATCATGGCACAAATCATAGGAGCACAAAATGTTGGACAAGGAAATGGCGAGTCGCTTGGGGCCGCTGGTCAACAACCCGGAGCTATGGGAGGCCCTCAAGGAGCACCTCAACAACCTCAAGAACTTGGAGCTACAGGGACTGGCGGTGGCAACATCGGAACTGGAATTGTACCGCAAGCAGGGGAAAGTGAATTCACTGGTTAATTTAATGCGTTTAAAAGAACAGGCTTATGAAGCCGCAAAACGAGTAGAGGAATAAAAATGAAAGTACCTAAATTAAAATATGCAGTAGGCTCAGTAGCTCAAGCAGCGGCAGAGGGTGCTGATTCATTGTTGTCCGAAGCTCGTAAAGATGTAGTAGCTCAAAGAGGCCCAGAGCCAGCAATGCCCCCAGAAGTTGAAGAGATGGCAGAAGCCGTGTCTAAAGTAAAAGGCAGCGCAGAAACACAAGAGCCTGTAGCAAAAGAAAATAATCTTAAAGAAACTACAAAGCTTATAAACTCTTTTGAGTTTCAGGGCGGCAATAAAAAGATGGATAAAAACTTCATCATGGAATCTTTGAATGAAGTTTCTGATTCTCCTATTGTTGAGTCTAAGCAATCTATTGCTGAGTTTATTACTGACCTACACCGTGTACAACTTGAAGAAGAATCTAAGCCGCTTTTGTCGCCTAAAGATTTTAAAAAGCTAACTAGCTTTGCAAGTGTTGAAGAGCGCATGGAAAAGAAAGAAGGTGGAGAAGTTGCTGACGTAGATAAGTACATTAGCCTTTATGGTCAAATGGAACAGTCTATGAGTAAAGCTAAAACTCCTGAAGACAAAGAAAAAATCTATTCACGTTGGTCAGAAGTAGAGAGTTCATTTGACGATAATACTATTAGTGCGGCTCTACAGAAGATGGATTCTGAAGGTGAAGGACGAGAAGGAAAGTTCTTCGGCGGCCTACTTAAAGCAGGTCGGAAAGAATTAAATCAAAGTGGCGGCGATAGAGAACATACGGGTCTTTTTGGCGCACTACTAAGCCGTGCTAAAGGCACAACTACTGAGCCTGTAGGTCAAGAAGCTGAAGCAACTATTAGCAACCTTGAAGGCCCTGACCCTATTGAACAAAGCAACAATGCTCCTATTGCTAACTTTGCTGAGGGCGGTTCTTTAATGGCTCCTGATATGCCTGTAGACACTTACGACAACATTCCAGTTGAAGAGATGGACGCTGTAAAAGCTACTCAACTCCCAGACGAAGAAATGGAAGACGAATATGCAGGCTTTGTATTAGAAGAAGCTTTGTCTCCAGAAGACCAAGAATATTTATTAGGCGCTCTAGAAAGCGATGAGCGACTAGGCAACATCTTTGATAGCATCATGGATATTGCAGGAGAATTTGCAGGTGAAGGAGCCGTTGAAGGCCCCGGCACAGGCACATCAGATTCGATACCCGCAAGGTTGTCGGATGGTGAATTTGTTTTCACCAGAAAAGCAACTGACCAGCTAGGCACTGCACAGCTTCAAACTATGATGGACGATGCTGAACGTGCTTATGATGGCGGTTTAATGAAAAAGTATGCGGGCGGAAGCATTCTATCCGGCCTTGAGAAAGTAGAAGACCCTGATGAAGGTGTTCATATTCAAATGCTCAAAGCCAATGCAATGCCTAGTGTACGATAACGATAAAGCTACCCGCTTACTAGCGGCCCTTTATCACCCTAACTTAACCTAGAGGCCACCTTGTAGTATCAAGCCCTATTCCGCAGTCGCGAGCAGAATAGCTACCTTGAAAAGACGACAAGCCCCCAAGGAGCGTGACATGACTAACTTACAAGAAATTGAAGAAGAAGAAACAGCAAACCCTTACAACATGAACAAAGATTGGCATGGTGATGAAGACCAGCCTTTTGAAAGTGCTGATAGTGTTTACTACGAAAAGAAAGCAAAGAAGGCCACCCGTAAGGCCCCTTCTGAAGAAGAATCTGCTACAGATTATAAGAAACGATACGATGATTTAAAAAAGCATTACGATACTAAGATTAACGAGTTTAAACAGAAAGAACAAGAACTTCAAGCCGAAGCTCGAATGACACAGCATGTTGAACAGGCCGTTCGTCACGAGGATAACTCTGAAGAAGTTCAAGACGAGTATGTAGAAACTGCACCTGTAGAACAGCCTGATACTAGGCTATCAAGTCTTGATGAACGTGAAGCAAGGATTACGAGAAAAGAAGCTGAACTTACCCTAAGCTCTGCTCATCCTGATTTCGCAACCGTTCGGCAAAGCGATGATTTCCATTCGTGGGCAAAAGCGCAGCCAGATGTAATTCAAGATTGGGTGTATAAAAATCCTGATAACGTAAGCTTAGCAATCAAAGCTATCGACCTCTATAAACTGGAGTCTGGTTTAAGCTCTCAACCTTCTTCCGGTAAGAAAGTACAGTCGCAATCTAAGTCCACTTCGGCAGCAGATATGGTTTCAACTAAAACAAAAACTGTAAATGCTAACGAACCTAGAGTGTGGACACAACGGGAAATTGCTAAACTGTCTATGGATGAGTACGATAAATTTGAAAAAGAAATCGACGCAGCCATAATTGAAGGCAGGGTAGTAGCTTAATAACTATTGTCTTAAATAAGAAGGAATATAATCATGGCTTTTAATCAATCAGACCAGTTTTTTGCAGACGGCAGCGACAGTAACTTTGGCACTAGCAGCAACTTTATGCCTGCTATTTACTCGAAGAAGGTTCTTAACTTCTTCCGTAAAGCTTCGGTTGCTGAAGCAATCACCAACACTGATTATGCAGGCGAGATTTCTGCATTCGGTGACTCTGTAAAAATCATCAAAGAACCCGTAATTACTGTATCTCAGTATGAGCGTGGAGCTGACGCAACTCCAACAGCATTGACCGACACCGAAGTTACTCTGGTTGTTGACATTGCTAACGCCTTTAAGTTCATCGTAGACGACATCGAAACTTCTATGTCTCACGTAAACTTTAAAGAAGTTGCTGCTTCATCTGCTGCTTACGCTTTGCGTGACGCATTTGATGCTGGTGTTCTCGCTACTATGGAAGCCGGTTTGACTGCTTCTGCTCCAGACCATATCATCGGTGGCGATACTACTGCTTCTGCTGCTGACGGTGTTCTGAGTGGAACTGACGCTATCGGTCTGCACAACGGCACTGACCCTCTTGATGTACTGGCTCGTATGGCTCGTCTGCTTGACGACCAAAACGTTCCAGAAGAAGGTCGTTGGGTTGTAGCTCCTCCAGTATTCTACGAAGAGCTGTCTCAGTCTGACTCCAAGCTCTTGTCAGTAGATTACAACGGCGGCCAAGGCTCTATCCGTAACGGTCTTGTAAGCTCTGGTAAGCTTCGTGGCTTTAGCATGTACAAGTCTAACAACATGACTGGTCTTACTGCTAATGCTGACGGCCTTATCCTCGGCGGACATATCTCTGCGGTATGTACTGCACAAACTATTACCAGCACAGAAGTCATCCGTGACCCTGCCAGCTTCGGTGATATTTGTCGTGGTCTGCACGTATACGGCGCTAAGGTTCTGCGACCTGAAGCACTTGTTGGATGTTACTTCAACAACGCTGCATAAGCTGTAACTTAATAAGTGAGGGGGCTGTAAAAGGCCCCCAATCTTTAACAAATTCAAAGGCACAATAAATATGTCAACATCCTACTTAAATTTAACTAATGAACTTTTACGAGAGTTAAACGAAGTTACTTTAACATCGGGTTCTTTTGCAACAGCGGTAGGGGTTCAGCAGCACGTAAAAGATTCTATAAATCGTGCATATTTTGACATTATAACTGAAGAACCTCAGTGGCCTTTTTTATCTGCTGGCGAAAGCGGTGATGTTGACCCAATGTACGGAAACGTATATGTCGATACCATTCAAGGCCAGCGATTTTATGAACTAAAACCAGCTAGTGATTCTATAACTTCAGATTATGGTTCAGTGGACTGGGATAATTTTTATATTACAACAGTAGGCGTAAGCGGGGAAACAGCCCCATACACAAGTAAGAACCTTAAGTTTATGACTACTGAAGAATGGAAAGTCTTTAGACGAGTTTCAGAAAATTTAGATGATGCAGACGCTCAGACATTTGGTGTCCCTAATAGCGTTATTAGAAGTCCGGATAGTCGTAAGTTTGGACTAAGTCCTATTCCTAATAAAGCATATCGGGTTTGGTTCTATGCTTGGGAATTGCCTACAAAGCTTACTCTTTATAGTGATACAGTTATTTTTCCAGAAATGTATACTTCAGTATTATTAGCTAAAGCACGATATTATATTTGGCAGTTCAAAGACAACCCACAAGCCGCTGCATTTGCGCTTGATGATTATAAAAAAGGTTTACGCAGCATGCGTTCAAATCTTATTGAGCCTGCGCCAACTTACATTAAAGACGACAGAATGAGATTCGTATAATATGGCAGCTTCCCAACCTTTTGGTATTTCGTGCAAAGGAGGTTTAAACACTAACCTCAATCAGCTTGAAATGCTACGCCAGCCCGGACTAGCTACAAAGCTTTTAAACTTTGAAGTAGACCCCGATGGTGGTTATCGTCGTGTAAACGGCTATACAGCTTTTGGCACTACCCGCCCTAATGGCGGTAATAAAATTTTAGGAATACAGGTTTATGCAGACGGCCTTATCGTATGTTCAGGCGATGGCATTTTCTTTAGTGTCGATGGAGATAGCTGGATTCAAATTAATAGAGCGCTTGTAGCAAATGCAGGAGATGACTATACAACTTTTATTGGCAGGGGACTTGATGCTCGAACAGGCCAAAAACAAACAACTTTTGCACTGTACGAAGGCAACACAGATTATGGACAGATAGTTATTTGTGATGGGGTTAATAGACCTTTTTACTTTCAAATGCAAGGCACTGGCGGTTTAACAACTCGTACTTTTTTTGCAGAAGAAATAGTAGTAGATGGAACAATTGCTCCTTCTGTATGTGCTGTACATGACCACCACTTAGTAGTTGCTGGAGCAGACGAAGCTAAAGATACTATTTATTATAGTCATAACTTTGAGCCTGAAAACTTTACAGGCGCAGGAGCTGGAAGCATTCAACTTTCTGACCAAGTCATTGGACTTAAAAGCTTTCGAGATGATTTAATTATTTTCTGCCGCAATAGCCTGCATAAGCTTATTAACATAAACGATTCTCAAACTGTTGCAGTTGTTCCTATTACACAAAACGTAGGCTGTTTAAGTGCTCATAGTATTCAGGAAATTGGCGGTGACTTGACGTTTTTAAGTCCTGACGGTATTCGTTCTGTTGCGGGCACAACCCGTATTGGTGACGTTGAGTTAGGTTCAGTAAGCCGTCAGATACAATCAATTGTTGCTAATATTGCAACATCTATAAATACTTTTACAATTTCAAGTGCAGTGCTGCGAAGCAAGTCACAGTATAGATTATTTTATACAATAGATGGCGAAGCTTCAAGAGTTTCTAGAGGCATAATTGGAACTTTAACACCTAATGGTTTTGAATGGTCTGAGACTCAAGGAATTCAAGCTACAAGCTTTACATCCGGCTTTAATAAAAACGGTATTGAAAAAGAGTATCACGGCGATTTAAACGGCTATATTTATAATCATAACGTAGGTAACAGTTTTTATTCTAATGGTCTTTCGTTTAACGTTGATGCACAGTATGCTACACCTAACTATGATTTTGGTGATGTAGGAACTCGAAAGACTTTACACTACGCTAAAATCTCTATTACTCCAGAGGGTGAAGTACAGCCAACACTTAGAGTCCGTTACGATTACGAAGATACAGACATACCACAACCGCCCGATTATATTTTAGATTCTGTTCCTCTTCCTGCTATTTTTGGAAGTGCAGTATTTGGAACAGCTATTTTTGGAGCAAGTAATGACCCCATGCTTCAACAAGCTATTCAGGGCAGCGGCCATTCTTGTAGTTTTAGAATTAGCAGCTTAGATACAAATGCACCTTATGCAATTAATGGCATATACATAAATTACGTCCCAGCAGGCAGGAGATAACCCAGATGGCAGGAACAAGTTATACAAGACAAAGCAGCCTCGTAGACGGCGACACTATTACAGCATCGTTGTTTAATGATGAATATAACCAACTCGTAAATGCTTTTGCGTATTCTCCGGTTGGAACTACAGGACACCAACATGACGGTTCTGCGGGTGAGGGCGGCAACATTGAAATCATCGGCGACCAAGATTTTAAAAACAAGATTGTAGTTGATAGCACCAACAACCGCTGGAGCATCTTTGTAGAAGTAGGCGGCACAGCCGTTGAACAAGTACGCATTGAAGACGGCGTAGTGTATCCTGTGACCGACAGTGACGTAGACCTTGGTACAGATGCAGCACGTTTCAAAGCTGCGTACATTGATAGCATCACAGCTACAACATCTTTAACGCTTGGTACTAGCATTACAGTTAGTTCTATTCTAGACGAAGATGACATGGTTAGCAACAGTGCGACAGCCCTTGCAACTCAACAGAGCATTAAAGCCTATGTAGACTCTCAAGTCACTGCACAAGACCTAGACCTGACTGACGGCACTACAAGCATCTCCATTGATTTAGATTCAGAAGCTTTGAGTGTCTTGGGTGGTACGGGTATTGATTCTACTGCAAGCGGCAACGGCGTAACACTAGCAATTGACAGCACTGTAGCTACTCTGGCCGACACACAAACTCTCAGCAACAAGACTCTAGCTACTCCTGTTATCTCTGGCAACCTGACTACTGACGGTACTATAGACGGTCGTGATGTAGCTGCTGACGGCACTAAGCTGGATACCGTTGAAACTAACGCCGATGTCACTGACACAGCTAACGTAACAGCCTCTGGCGCTTTGATGGACAGCGAGTTGACTAGCATTGCAAGCGTTAAAGCTCTTGACCAAGGCGTTGCTACTACTGACAGTCCTAGCTTTGTAGGCTTAACAGCTTCTGGCGAAATCACAGCCAACGGCGGCATAGCATTGGGCGATAGTGACAAGGCTACGTTCGGTGCTGATGATGACTTACAGATTTATCATGATGGTACTAATAGTTATATTGATAATTCAGGTTCAGGCTCATTAATTATTCAAGATACTGATGGAACAGGCGACATTTTTATACGACCTAAAAGCGGTCAAACAGCTATTGCAGTTTATAACGACAACACTGTGCAATTAGCGCATTCCGGAGATGTAAAACTATCCACCACCTCCACAGGCATAGACGTTACGGGCAGGGCTGTAGTTGACGGATTGACATCTTCTGCCTCTATTGTAGGAACAAGCAACTCCAATAGTTTAGGCGGCACTACTTTTACTTCGGCTATTAGCACTGTAGGTCTTTCATCAACAGCAGCTATAAGCTCTACAAGCAATTCCAACAGCTTAGGTGGCACTAACTTTACTTCCAACATAGACGTTACTGGTACAGCCACGATGGATGGGCTTACTGTAGATGGTATTGCAAGCGTATCAGCTGCTAATCCTAGACTGCGCCTTTTTGAATCTGACACAACAGATTTAAATACTCAAATTGAAAACAATCAAGGAATCTTTAGCGTACAGACATTAAACGACGCGGTAAGCAGCGCATCTAAACGGTTCAGCATTGCTCATTCAACAGGAGACATCAGCTTCTACGAGGACACGGGCACAACTGCAAAGTTCTTCTGGGATGCGTCTGCGGAGTCTTTGGGTATTGGTACTAGCTCGCCTACTACAGCTTTAGACGCAAGAGGAGGCGTTAATAGCGCACACGCTACTTTTACTGGACAAGCAAGTCGAGGCTTAGTAATTAGCACTGCTAACACTCTTAGCAACGATGACGGCGTTGTCTACAATGCTCAAACTGCTGGTTCTGGTAAGCATATCTTCCAAACTGCTGGCACAGAACGCATGCGTATAACCTCAGACGGAGAAATTAGAACGTCTAATGCGGTAATAGTAGGTCGTATAGCAGACCGTCAAGCTCAGGCAGTAGGCGTTACGGATGCGACAATTGTGCTTGCGGGTAACTCAAACACTTCTGGTGCTGGTGAAGAAATTGGTAAAGTTGCCTTTTACACCCAAGACGCCAGCGGCGCTGGTCACAACCTAGCGGCTACAGTCAAAGCCCTTACAAATAGTGAAATTGGTGCAAATGCTGATTTAGTGTTTTCGACCAAGCAAGGCGCTGGTGAAGGTGCAGAGGCGCTGGAGTCCATGCGCATAGACTCCAGCGGTGACATGATTATGAAAGGCGGGCGAATTAAAGTCCGTGAAAATGACGATGGAAATGACGCTGTTGTAATTACTAGAGACGCTGATGAAGGCTATGTAAATCTCTACTCAGCAGGTTCGCAAACAATTGAAATAAGAGGCAACGGAAATAGCTACTTTAACGGCGGTAACGTGGGTATTGGTACTAGTTCGCCTGTTAGTTTCGGTGCTGGAACAGCAGGGCTTACTGTAAATGGTGTCTCAGGTTCTCAGATTAGCTGGCAAAACAACGGAACTAATGTTGCATTTGCATATACTGTAGGTAACAACTTTAATATCGGCTCTGAACAAGTAGGTGGCAGTACTATCTTAACTTCCGCTGGCGCAGAACGTATGCGCATAGACGCCAGCGGTAACGTTGGTATTGGTACTAGTAGCCCGACACAAAAAATAACAATAGCTGATGATTATCCATATATACATTTCAATAACACATCCAACGTGAATCAGTCGTTCATAGGCTGGAATAGCGGTTT
>Ga0196889_1000109_pt1 | contig 27055 bp, 57 predicted proteins | sample VirMetDEL_Nov_12_FD_166415 | JGI IMG/M metagenome (GOLD analysis project Ga0196889, IMG submission 166415) | Aqueous microbial communities from the Delaware River and Bay under freshwater to marine salinity gradient to study organic matter... | ecosystem: Environmental > Aquatic > Marine >...
CGGGTGGGTGGGCGTAACGAAGTGAAGCCCTGAGTTCCTCAAGTAGGCGAGCGAGCACTGCTGCACCATGCGTTCGGTTTGCGCGGGCTGGGCGAGACCAGTTCCGACATGTGGCCATCGAAAAAACCCGTAGTACGGGAAAAATGCAGCTGATTTGCGCCATAAGTTATCAAAGAGCTATTGTTCCGTATTGTTCCAGATTGTTCCGTTATGAAGAACAACATTAATTTTTTACTCGGCACTTGCAAGTGCTTGTTTTTAAAGGCTTTTCTTTATATATATATCTATATCTATCTATATTTACTTGTATTGTTCCAATGTTCCGTCTAAAAAAGAATATATACGCTCCAACTTTTTTTCGTTTCCTTCAATCACGTGTAAACGCGTTATTTCTATGATTGCGTCCGTTTCTCTTTATTGCGGCAACTACTCAAAACCCCCAAAATTGGAACAAGCTCCAACAACTACCCTCAAAACCCGCGCCCAGCCTCACTTTAGCATTGTTCTTTTCGACGGAACATTACCCTTTTTAGCGGAACAAGCTCCAGAAACCACCCTCGAAACCCGCATGGGCTCTATGTTCCGTCTGTTCCACCACCCACAAAAATACCCGTATTACGGGAAAAAGTTATCAAAAAGAACTGAGGGCACCCAGTAGTAGATAATTGACAACACATAAAAACCCGTACTACGGGAAAACCCGAAACCAGTGCCCACACCACCAACACACCAATAATGGTTGTCACGTGATTACACCGAAACCAAAAAGGTCTACTTGACAAGTGTCAATACTTATGAGATAATGATGGCGTTGGTTGAGTAAAGCGACACGAACAAAGAAACCCGTACTACGGGAAATTTAACTCTAGGGAAATTACTATGACAAACGCAAACGAGTATTTAGAAGTCAACGCAAACGGCGAACCGGTCACCTATCTGGGCAAAGCAAAACCTATCGGTAAGCGTCCATCGATAGCCAATATCAATCGTGCCAACAAGCCGAGCGGTTACATTATATATAGAGGCGCTTCGTTACTCGATGGCAAGCCAATCGTAGTTGTTGCAGTTACACGTGAATCAAAGAATGCCAAGACTGGCAACATGGTGCAGACCTATATTCTGGTCGATAACGGCGCAAGCCCAGTGCAAAACGCACGTAGTCTGGATGATGTATCGGTGTGCGGGGATTGTAAGCACCGGCGCGGTATGGGTGGTTCGTGCTATGTCAACCTTGGGCAAGGCGCACGTAGTGTGATGGATGGTGTGCAGCGTGGGATATATCCGGAAGATCTAGTTGGTGCATGTTTGGCAACAGCAGGTAGGCATGTCCGGTTAGGTACGTACGGCGACCCAGCAGCAGTGCCCGCAGGGATTTGGAGCCCACTGTTATATAACGCAGCAGGTCATACCGGCTACACGCACCAATGGCATACCGGCAAGGCTGACCATGTAAAGCAATGGTGTATGGCAAGCGTGGATACAGCCAAGGAAATGGCAATTGCCAAGATGGACGGATGGCGCACGTTCCGTGTCCGTGGTGCGAACGAAGGGCTTGAGTATGGCCATGAGATGAAGTGCCCAGCATCGGCCGAGATGAACAAGCGTCTGACCTGCGATACATGCATGGCATGCAGTGGTGGTGTAGATAGCAAGAAGGCAAGCGTCGTGATCATCGTGCACGGCTCACTCAAGAATCGTTTTGCTGCATCAGTCGCAGCATAAAACATGGGCGGGGCAACCCGCTTAATTAACCCGTACTACGGGAAAAACTGGAGAAGAAAATGAAATACAAAATTGAGAAGTTAGTGCTGTGCGAGGTAAGTATCTGGAACGTGATCGAGGCCGACTCTATGGAAGAGGCAATGGGCAATGCAGCGTATGGTGGTAGTGGTGACGAGAATTACGACCATGAGATCGTGAGTGACGTTAGGACTATTCTAGTCAGAGTTAAGGAGATGACGGAATGAGACACATAGAGGCGATGTACAACATAGATAAGGACGAACTGGAGGACATAGTGCGTGAGCTGGGCATGGTTATCGAAGAGGGCGACCCGCAAACCATAGCGGACGTGTGGCTGTACAAGGTCAAGCCGTATGTGCACAAGGCACTGGCTTCAATTTCTATACAGGAGACAAAATGATTACAACAAAACAGATCGAAGAACTCGCATTGCATCAAGCACTGATGGTGGTGTTCGTTAACGTGGGTGAGGAGGGTTGGCCGGATGACCCGATGGAGTTTCTCGAGCGGGCAAGAGACGAAGATGGGTTCGAGTCGAATGATGAGATGGTTCCTTGGCAACCGTTCGAGTACTACGATGCGCATTCCCTATGTGACGAGGTGCATACGTTTGCAACAACGTTCGAGCAAGTGATTAACGAAGCATTAATTTTGGATAGGGGTTGATATGAAAACAGAAGAGCAACGGATGATCGAGCTGGCGGGCGCACTGATCGGCGTAATAAACGAGCACGAGGCAGATACATTGGTGGCAGCAGGGTCGTTAACAGTCGCATTACTAAACATCGTCGTGCAATCGGGTATCGATAAGGATGCGTTCTTGAGGGCGTTTCACAGTCAAGCAGATCATATGTACAGCCTAGGCGGGGAGACGATGCAATGAAAACGTATCAGTTGCGGGGAGAATCACTCGCTTGGGCTGTGCTTACGGCGTTAGGAAAACCAGCGTACGTAAGCAAAAACAAACGGGTAATTACCGCGCCCTATGGGACATTCAACCATCGCAAAGGATTACCTTATTTTGAGCCACAGTATCGCGGGTCTCAGGGTTTAGCGTTAATCTGGAAATATAAAATTGCTATAGAGCCGTGGGATTCTTGTTACCGGTGGAGGGCACATATAAACAATGAGGTTGAAGCATTTGGGGATAACCCAGTAGAGGCAGCGATGAAGGCTTTAGTGAAACACAAACTAGGTGACGAAGTAGAGATACCAAAGGGGCTGCAATGAAAACATTTGCGCAGTGGGTTAGAGAGCACGAAGACCAGATGGATGGCGTGGATATTGTGGCATGGTGTGCCGAGGCTTACATGGCTGGGTACGACATGGGCATTGCCATTCAAAAAGAACTGCAAGACAAACAAAACGAGGCCAACACATGACTGACAATATACCGGTAGCAAAGTGGGATGCATACGAGCAACAACAACGCCGATGGGAACTATTGCACCCGCCAATACCCAAGACAATCACGGTGCGCTATCTGGACGCATACAGGCAGGTGACCCGTGAGTACGTAGTGCCTAACACGATTAAGTTTCCAGATCGGGTGTGGTGATGGAGGAGCTAGCGCTATGGAAATTTGTCGCTGGGGCATTTATAGGTATAGCGTTGTCCGCGCTATTGTTTCTCTTTATTGTTTTTTCGGGGGCAGTATGAAAGCAAAGATCATCATTTCGTTAGGGTATAGAAAGTTTGTGATGGACTCAGACAGGGCGCTGAAGGTAATAGACCTACTGGCTGACGCAGAGATGTACGAGGCCAAGTACCACAGCTCAGTGGGTGATGTAGCCGCATACAACAGCCACCATGTGTACGCCAACGAGGACGCCAACGGTATCGGGCTAGAGTTAATGCCCGAGGCGATGTACGCAGTAGCCAAGCTGGCGGGTAAGCCCACTAACGACTAGGTCTGTTTGACGCAAACATCTTTACATGTAATAATGTAGTTGTAGTAATTAGTACCAATAACAAACATAAATACCCGTACTACGGGATAACTTAAATTCTTTGGAGAAGCACATGAGCACAATTACATTCGGTTCGACCCTGTCCCTTGATCAGTTCAAGACCGCTATTGCTACCGCAGGTGATCAGGTCACCATCATCGGCGAGGGAGAGCCGGGGATCGGTAAGTCGGCAGTTATGGGTTCACTGTCCCGTCTATTCCCTAACCACGAGCATGCGTATATCGATTGCACACTGCTGGACTTAGGTGACTTCGCACTGCCGTATACCGAGGTGGTGGAAGCAACTGGTCTCAATATGCGGGTGACCAAGTTTGCGCCGAACGCACGCTTTAAGTTTCAGTCAGGCAAGCCTGTCATCGTGATGCTGGATGAGATCGGCAAGGCAATGAAGTCGGTCAAGAATGTGTTGTTGACGTTGATGCTGGAGCATCGCATCGGTGACATGCAGTTGCCAAAGGGTTCGATTGTATTCGGCACGACCAACCTTGCATCAGATGGTGTTGGCGATATGTTAGAGGCTCATGCCCGCAACCGTGTCTGTTTCGTCAAAGTGCGCAAGCCACACGCAGGCTTCAATGCAGATGGATCAATCGATTCTGATTCGTGGGGTGCGTGGGCGTTGGAGAATGATATTGCGCCAGAGATCATTGCAGGTGTGCGTCAGTACCCGCAGTTCTTGGAGAGCTATACCAACCCAGCACAGAAAGAAAACCCGTACATTTTTAATCCGTTGCGTGCAGGTAGCGCGGCGTTTGTTACACCACGTAGTTTAGAGAAGGCAAGTCACATCGCGAAGAAGCGTCACGTACTAGGCAATGAGATGACCCTGAGTCTGTTGGCCGGTACGATTGGCGAGTCAGCAGCACGTGATCTGGAGGCGTTCTTCACAGTAGTAGATAAGCTGGCATCGTGGGAGGTAATCATCCGTGACCCAGAGAACACCAAGCTACCCGAGGATACGATTGCCAAATGCATTCAGGTGTTCAGTGCGATTACCCGTGTCGATAAAGATTCGTTTGATCAGTGGATGACGTACCTAGATCGTATGGACAAGGAATGGCAGGCACTGTTCGCTCGCAGTATCGTCAAGTCATCGACCAAGTCGAGCATCGCTGTAAAGAATAAACGGTTCGTTAAGTGGGCGACCGACAATCAGTGGTTGTTTTAAGGAGATAAGCATGACGACATTAACTCAAGAGCAACGCGTTCAACGCTCACATGTATGGCTGATGAACGAGCCTAAGTATTGTTTGTTTGCAGGCATCATGATGATGGGTACGACTGAGGTGCGTGACGATATGCCAACGGCTGCAACCAATGGCCGCGATACATTCTACGGTCGTGCGTTTGTAGCCAAGCAGGATGAAAAGAAATTACGTGGGCTTATATTGCACGAGAACATGCACAAGGCGTTTCGTCATCTGACTATATGGGAGCCGCTGTACAAGAAGAACCCGCGCTTGGCTAACATGGCAATGGACTACGTGATTAACTTGTTTATTGTAGACGCTGACCCTAACAAGCAACACGTTGACCTGCCAGACGGTGGGCTAGTAGATGCGCGGTTCCGTGGTATGGACGTAGGTGCTGTATATAAAATATTGGAACAAGAGAATGAACAAAATGATGGTGGTGATGAGGCAAGCGAGGGCACGGGGTTCGATGAGCATGACTGGGATGGGGCACAAGAGCTGTCCGCTGACGAGAAAGAAGCACTCGCAAAAGAAATCGATCAGGCACTACGTCAAGGTGCAATCCTTGCAGGTAAGTTAAAGGGGGGCGTACCACGTGAGATCAGCGACATGCTCGAGGCTAAGGTTGATTGGCGTGCAGTACTGCGTGATTATGTAACCTCGTATTGCGCTGAGAAAGATATGTCCACGTGGCGCAAACCTAACCGTAGGTGGGTGGATCAGGATGTGTACCTGCCATCTGTTATCGGCGAGACGGTCGGACGCATCGTAGTTGGTATCGACATGTCAGGTTCGGTTGGGGCAGCAGAAATCGGTCAGTTCTTAGGTGAGTTGATGCAGATATGTAACGCTGTACACCCTGAAGGTATCGACCTGCTGTATTGGGACACACAAGTTTGTCAGCATGAGAAGTATGAGATGGGTAGCTACGAGGGGCTGATGACTAGCACTAAGCCCAAGGGTGGTGGCGGTACAAGTCCGGCATGTGTAGCTGAGTACATCACTGCACATAAGATCAAGGCCGAGTGCGCGATCATGTTGACTGACGGATACGTATCAAGCTGGGGTACGTGGCCTATCCCTGTACTGTGGGGCATCACCACTAAACGTATCGTTGCTGACGTGGGAGTGTCTGTGTATGTCGGAGATTAATGAGATTGTAGAACGGGAATTGCAGAAGCGGGCTCGGTCTTTGTGGGGTGTGCTCCACCAGATTACGTACGGTAGGCAGTATGAGATCACAGAGCACGCTGCCTTCTATCAGAGCAACCCACGCTTAAAGGCAGCAGGTCTGACATACGACGAGGCTAATGCAATGTGTATCTTAATGAATGCAGGGGGTACCTATGAGTGATGATATGTACTGCATCGCTGAAGGGTTATCAAAACGTACCGGACGCAGGGTGATGTATCACGGCAATGACGTAACCGCTATAGAGCTACGCAAGATCGGTATAGAAGTATTTGTAGAGGATCTGACATACGACGAGGCGTTAGCCTTGACCAAACTAATGAACGACGAACGGAGTGAATCATGATTGAAAACAGCGCAATGTTGGTAGACCTGAACATCTCAGCATGGACGGGTCGCAAGATGGATAGAAAAGTATCAGACGAGATTGATGTGGCTAAGGGTACGCGTTCTAAAGGTGGCAACTATCACAAGTCATTGCTCGCTGGGTCAGGCAAGCTCGAGGAAGTACAGCGCATCATCAACGCTATCCGTGTATGGCACTACGCACAGACACTGCCTTGGTCGGACGCGGGCTCCCGCTTGCTGCCTATGAAAAACTTCTTTGCCTATAAGGCACAGTTGGGTGCGTATGAGGCGCAGTTCCGTACGGTAGTAGACGAGCTGGTGGCAGAGTATCCATCACTGGTTTCAGCTGCGGCGTTTCAGTTGGGTGCATTGTTTGACCGCGCAGAGTATCCGGACGTATCAAGCATCGCTAGTAAGTTTCGTTTTAACTACGTGTTCATGCCTGTCCCTGCTACCGGCGACTTCCGCATCGATGTTGAGAGCGAAGCATTAGACGAGTTGAAGACACAGTACGAATCGTTCTACGCTACAAAGCTCAACGCTGCGGTCAAAGATGTGTGGACGCGTTTACATGAATGCCTGACGCACATGAGCGACAAGCTGGCTGACCTTGAAGTACCAAAGGTTAAGAAGAACGGCGACGAGGTACATGCTCAAGTGTTCCGTGACTCGCTGGTGTTCAATGCGCTGGAGTTGTGCGAGATGCTGACTAAACTTAATGTGCTTGATGACCCGAAGCTGGAGCAAGCACGTAAGGAATTAGAAGCCGCCATTATCAACGTGACACCGAAAGATATTCGTGAGAGCGATGGTACTCGCGCTGATGTGAAGGCTAAGGTCGATGCCATCCTGAAGTCGTTTGACTTTTGACAGATGGGGAATTATTGGTGTAGACTATTAGTACTAATCGGGAGTACTATGTGATTACAAGCGCAGTAAGGGGGGTAATGTTGAAGATGGTAAAAGCAAGGATGATGTTGCGGGTCGTAGTTTATGGGGATGATTTGCGCTACGACCCACCAGAGTTATATGCCCCGCAGTTGGTAGAGATAAAAGAGAAGATTGCAATCTTACGTATGGCCGAGGAGGGAGCTTATGTACTCACGGTAGGGTCAAGGCATAACGATGTAATCTTTTATATAGAGCTAAGCAAGGAGAATAGAAATGCTAGTTAACGGTAAGTTTGTTAAGGAACCACCACCGAAGATCGGTGCGCACTACGCACGGGATGTATACAACCGGAGTATCAGCAACGAAGAATCTTTTGTGCAGGACGTGTTACTAGGGCATATGCCGTACACAACGTCGTTTTGGAAACAACTGGTTTCAAAAGTATTAGCAGTTTAAATTTAAATCTTTGGAGAAGAACATGGCACGTAAAACAACAGCAACAACAACGAAAATCATCGCGTACGTGGAGCGCAATCCGGATGCTAAACCAGCACAGATTGCTAAGGCGTTAAAGGTTCCCGTAGTACGGGTTTATTCAGTACGTTCGAAGCTGAACAAGCAAGCGGAACCCATACCTGTAGTTCTGGATGAAGTTACTAACCTCAAACCAGAAGAATGGAAGACCATCGCATACGCGATTACCAAAGGCCGTACCCGTGTTGAAGAACCTAAAGGCTTCTGGGCTAAGGTTGTTGGGTGGTTCAAATGAAAGGTATTGTTCCGTGGATAATCGGGATAGTGGTGGGGCTTACGTTTGGGTACTCACTTGGTAAAGACGCAGGCTACGACAGGGCACTAGCAGACGTTAAGCTGATAACCCCGCCACCTAAGACAACAGACCAGCAGTGCATCGCATGGTTGTTTGAGTCCAACATGAGGGACGTTAAGAAGAAGGTGTGCAAATGATCGTACAAGCGCCGGAGATGCGAGAAGAAAAGAAAGTAAAAAAAGTAAACCAACACCCCAAGCAAAGGGGGTTTCATATCAAGCAACCGCACAAATTGTTCGATCACATACGCACGTATTACAAAGTTAGTAGCGATGCAGCACTAGCACACATGCTTGATTTAAGTACGCCAGAGTTAAGTCGGTATCGCAATGGTCAGAAACGTGTCGGCGCAAGAGTAATACTAGCTGTATACGATGCAACAAAGATGCCGATTGAGGCTATTAGAGAAATGTTGAAGTAACTACATAAAAGGAAAACAAAATGGACGATCTTTTTGGATGGGGTATTGGTCTGGCTTTTATCGCTGCATGGTTGACGCATATCTTTACTTGCTTCGCGCATGAGATGTGGGGCTTCTTAATCGCGGGTGCTTTGGCGTTCCCCATTGGGATACTGCACGGCATTTACCTTTGGTTTGTATAGGGAGCTGATATGAAGCCACACAAACACGCAGAAGTAATTAAGGCTTGGGCAGATGGGGAAAAGATTCAGTATCGAAATGAAATATCAAATCCATATTGGACTGATATGCCTATTTGCTCACCGAACTGGCATGAAGATGTTGAGTACCGCGTTAAGCCAGACGAAATTAGGTATCTTTTATTTTCATGGAAAGATTGGTTTATGTATAACGTTCCACAACGATACGATAACGGCGACTATAAAAAAAATCAAATACGCTTAGTGTTTGACGGTAAAACCGGAAACCTTGACTCAGTGGAGTTAATCAAGTGACTGACCCAGTTTGGCGAACGAAGGTAGCCCATACCCGCAAAGAAGCTATGCGTACTATCCGCAACATCAGGGCTGGCGATGTTAACGAGGCTGATCTTGATATGCTGCAGAACTTTGTGCAGTTCTCGCTTGCACTGATGCAGATGGAAGGTGAGAAGAAATGGGCACGCGCTAAGGTCAATGCGGAGATCATGTCTTACACAATCAAGGAGGGGGAATGACTAGAGATGAACTTATACGCATGGCTGTGCAATGCCAGCTAGTGACTGCGTGCAATAGAGATGGGGTTTACATGGACGCGCTTGCAAAGTTTGCTGACTTAATTGCATTAGCAGAACGTAAGAGAACATGGATACCCGTTGACTGGCTTGATTACGAGAAAAATATTGCGGCTATGGAACGCGAAGCCTGTGCATTGATTTGCGATTCCCATGCTGATGACCCAGTTTATTGTGGTGAAGCTATCAGAGCAAGGGGGGATTGATGACTGAATATCCACTAAGCATGGTGTTGTTTGTTATTGGACTAGCTTGCTGGTGTTTCTTTATGGGGTATGTGTATGGGAGGACGCATGACTGACAAAGAAGTAATGCAGATGGCGATGACTGCGCTGCAAGAAAATTGGAGAACAGATCAAGGTGATTTGGCAATCGAAGCACTACGCACAGCACTAGTGCAGCCTGAGTCAGCGGAATGTGACGGTGGAAAATGTGGCATCGGTGGGTATTGCAAGCAATGTCCAAAGACGCAACCTGATGTTCCCGAAAGCTGTTTCGGGGAGACGGAGCCAGTAGCGTGGGTTTCAGATAGAGAAGCACGAATGGTTTGGTGGAACGATAAGTTTACGCACATATCGCAAGCACCGCCGAGAAACACACCACTCTACACAGCGCCACCACAGCGCGAATGGGTAGGGCTGACAGATGATGAATATGAATTAATGGCAGAGAAGCGCGTTACTAATTATTTTTTTAACACTTTAGATTATGCCCATGACATCGAAGCAAAGCTAAAGGAGAAGAACACATGACTAGAAACGATATAGTAAAGATAATGCATGAAGCGGGATTCAATTTATCCCTGCGTGGGCATCCAGATTTTCCGGAGAAAGATAACGACGGCAATCTTTTGTTTTGGACATCTGGAGGAAACAAAGAGTTTCAAGCAATTTTTGCTCTTGCCTATGAAGCAGGTCGTAAATATGAAAATGAGGTGTGTGCGAAAGAAGTAGATAGATGGATTGGTTGCGACTTGTTGGCAGCAGCTATCAGAGCAAGACTAGCGCAGCCTGAACCGGAGCCGGTAGGGTGGATATATAGCCCTACTGGAACATTGTTTGATACTTGCCCACCGGACGCTGATGATGGTGAATTTTTGCCTCTCTACACCGCACCACCAAAGAAAGAATGGGTAGGGCTAACGGATGAAGACATTGCAAAGAATATTTATGTAGAAGGTGAATTTATGTTGCCCTATTCTTTTGCAAGCTCAATTGAAGCAAAGCTAAAGGAGAAAAACAATGGATGAACCAGTGGCGTGGTTTTGTAAACTGCCTGATAACAAAATCTCAATCAAAATCGTCGGCAAACCAACGGAGGGCAACTGGGAGCCACTTTACACCGCACCACCGCGCCGCGAATGGGTAGGGCTAACTGGTGAAGAACTGCAAGAGATTTATCAAGGCGGAGGAACTGTGCATTTTAAATTAGCAATGGCTGAAGCAAAGCTAAAGGAGAAGAACAATGGATGAGCCAGTAGCGTGGGAAGCATTAGTAGAATCTGTGCGCCAGATGCGTGATGTGCAGGGCATGGATGGTAATTGGAACTACGACCCTTATATGCACGGGCTTTTTAATGGGATTGAGTTTTCTCTTTCGCTGATTGAAGTGCGAGAGCCAAAGTTTAGGGATGCACCAGAAAAGTGGTTGTGCGACGAGCCGAAAGCACGAATTTTTTCAGAGGATAAGAACAAATGACATGGCAAGTATGGACAAACATAATGCAGAAGAACGGAGCTTCGACTCATGTAGTGCCGTTAAACGACCTTCGAGAGCATGAGGAAGATACAACGTGTTGGTGTAATCCAAGAGTTGACGAGGAGCTGAACTTAGTTACGCATCATAGTGCAGACAATAGAGAAGAATTTGAAACAGGGGAAAGGAAACCGACATGAACGAACAAATTAAACAACTTTGGGTGCAGGCTGCTGAAACAACTCAAGGTGATTCTTGGGAAGAGCAGACAAAGTTTATTGAACGGTTTGCCGAGTTGATTGTGCTGGAATGTATGCGTATGTGTGAGGTTACAGAGATGAGTTTTGTGACTCATAATTGTGATGTTGAGGCATCAGGTGCAATTACTGTTAGACAATTTATTGCTGAACATTTTGGAGTTGGGGATATACCCGCGCCATCGAAGCAAAGCTAAAGGAGAAGAACACATGACAATGCACACTTACCCGCTAAATGATTTGCGCGAACACGAAACTGATAAAGGTGCATTTTGCTGGTGTAGACCAGAGTACGACGAGGAGTATGACCTGTATGTACATAGAAGCATGGATGGACGCGAAGAGTATGAAGAAGGAAGGAAGCCTACATGAGCGACCCAGAAATGACTACGTTTGGTATGTACCCGAACTGGGGTATCGAATACTGTAAAGCATACGCCGAGCAACTCAGAGATAAGACAAGGGCAAACCGAGCAGTACACGCAGCAGAGTGCATTGAGTATCTTTTAAGTTTAGTTCAGAAAGAATGGGTAGGGCTGACTCATGAAGAACACATGGAAATTATGACAGGAACGATGACAACATCAAGCCGAATGGCGGCAGTCGAAGCAAAGCTAAAGGAGAAGAACACATGATCGACGCAAGAAAATTACAGTACTACACGATGGCGCATAGGCTACAGGGTTACGCTGAGGGGTTGGATGAAGATCGATACGAAGCACTGTCGGACATGTTGATGAGAGCCGCGAAGATGTTGGAAGAAACATGGGAAGAGTACCACTCGACCCTGCCAAAAGTAAACAGACTGGAGAAGAACACATGACTGGCGATGATTTAGAACGTGCGTTTTATCGTGATTGGGACGCAGGCAAAGTGCGGCGTGTGTCTGATGGAAAAAGAATGGTTCCAGAGCGTGAATGGGTAGGGCTGACGAAGGAGGAAGCTAGAGAACTTTGTGTGGCTAACGTACCGTATGTTGTAGACATGGTGGCTGCATTGGAGGCCAAGCTAAAGGAGAAGAACACATGAGATGCTGGCATAAAAAACTATACTACGTACGCACAGCGTGGAAAGCATTTGCTGGTGGAGGCGGTAGAAACTACTTAGTTACGGCTTCACTTGGAAGGGCTATGCGCATGAACAAGAAGTTGAAGGTAGTAGAAAGACAGATTGATGTGCGAGTACGTGGAAAGAAACCATACGTTTTGAAAGGGAGTTGGTTATGACAGCAAAGAACGACATTACAGGCGACAAGATACAGACCAAAGAAATAACGGACAAGTACCGTGATGGCTACGCCGCTATATTCAACCGCGACAAGTGCGAACGATGCGGTAAGACTTTGTTTGAAGACCACATACATACTTGCACACCGAAGGAGGAGAAGTGATGGCAAAAACATGGAAAGTACCAGAAGGTTACGACGGCCTGCCGGTAATAGGAATCAAACACGATCACGCCAAGCCGCGCATGAGTCTCATGCCAGAAGGTGTTATGGAAGAGATGCTGGCAGTGCTTGAGTACGGCGCAGCTAAGTACAGTGACGACAACTGGATGATCGTACCTGATGCCCAGACCCGCTACTACGATGCCGCACACCGACATATCGAAGCATGGTGGAGATGCGAAGCTAAGGATCAGGAGTCAGGTAAGTCGCATCTGGCACACGCTATGTGTTGCTTGGCATTCTTGATGTGGTTCGATAAGCAGGGGGGACAATGAACGAAGAAGAGCAATGGATTGAAACGAACAACGCAACGTGCGCAATAATAAGGCAGCTACACGATTCAATAGCGTTGGCCTCACTACCACCAAGACGCAGATGGATTGACCTGACGGATGAAGAGATGCGTGAAATAATTCGTGCGCATGATGTGTATTTGGATATGTGCCGCGCTATCGAAGCAAAGCTAAAGGAGAAGAACACATGAAATATATTGCTAAAGCAATTGCGGGCGTAGGTTTTACTGCTATAGGAATGTGGGGCTACACAGTAAACATTGAGGATTCTGGCTGGCTAATTTTTGTTGGGATACTTTGCGTTATTGAATTTGAATATGCGAAGAAAACATGACCTTCGAGATAAAAGAATACGCGCTGTCACCAAAGCTAGGAACAGTTGCGGTGCTATCAGAAGACGTTGGTGGGCTGACGTTTGTGGCTAGATGGGTACGCACAGACTTGTTGACCGATAGAACAGAGTATTTAATAGACGAGCTACCCGATGAGTGACCCAACACAAGTAACGACCGACCAGCTTTACTTCCGTGACCCAGACATTGACCCGCCACCACGAGCAGTAAGTATGTTGCTGTTGAATGCAGGTGGTGTGTGCATAGTCGGGGTATGGGATGACTCTTGTATGGGTTGGTGTCCGAAGCCGCGCATACCGCGCTCTATTAAAGAAAAAATGACGGAGATGAAATGAAAGAAGTAACGGTTAAGGACGGAGAGGGCAAAGTACTAACGACGTTTAACATGCACCCCGCCGAATTTGAGTTAGCAAAGAAACTAGGTGTGCCGAGAGATGTGTACGTTAAAGAAAAAGTTAAGCAAGTACTAGCAAATAAAATGACGGAGATGAAATGAACCATGTACTACTAGATCGATTGTTGTTAGTATTAGATTTAAAGAATACCCGCGCACTGGCGAAGCATCTGGAAGTAACGGAAGGCTCACTGAGTAAGATCCGTGCAGGTGAACGCAAGGTAACAGGCGATCTTATCCTTACCATCTATGACAAGTCAGGTATGTCCCTTGATGCAATCCGCACACTAGCGAAAGAAGCCAATGGCACAAACGCCTGAAAAGAAAGTTAAAGATAAAGTACGCAAGATGCTGGATGCCGCAGGTGCTTATCACTTCATGCCTGCTACGGGTGGGTTCGGTGCATCGGGTGTACCAGACATCGTTGGTTGCTATCACGGCACATTCTTCGCCATAGAGTGCAAAGCAGGCGCAGGCCGGACGACAGCGCTACAGGATAGAAACCTCGGCATGATCTCTAAGGCTGGTGGGTATGCTGAAGTGATTAACGAGAACAACCTTGGTGATGTGCAGTTGATGCTAGACCGCATCTATCCTAAGAAGCCATGCGCAATGTAAACACAGCCGAGTGTCGCAGGCTTGAGATCATGCACTTACTATCTCTTGAGCATGTGATGAGCCATGCAGACCTAATGAAGGCGACAGGGCTGGGTAAGAGTAGCGTGTGGAAGTATCTATACGACTTAGTACATGAGCGAAAGGTTAAGGCGAAGTTTACCTTACCGAAGAAGGGCTCAAAGAAACCAGTGACTTATTATTGTTTAAGGATTCCGAAATGAATAACATCCAGAAGTTGGCCGACAAGATGCATAAGATTCATGAGAAGTTTGGGGTTGATGCGCGAGACATAGAGCTGCTCGGGTTCATCTCCGGATGGTGGGACAAGGATAAAGCTACACGGGTCATGGACATTGTGAAGGCTACAACGATTGCGTCCCCTAGTACCGTGCTGCACATCCTCAAAGATCTGGAGTTCGTAGGCATGATCGGTATCAACAGCAACGCAGAAGACGCACGGGAGAAGTTTATCGAGAAGGGTAAAAGATTCGCTGCACTGGATAAAGCATTGGAGAACGTATGACTATTTCCTCAGCAGTAAGAGCATTGGTTAGTCGTATGGATCAACACCCTGAAGAATTCATTAACGCAGGTTGGGATCCTGTTGTCAGTAACCTCTCAAACTTTTTGTATGGGACACGGTGGGAGACAGTATCTGAGTTGATGAGCATAAACGGTACACAGATATTTACTCCTGAAGAAGTAGAAGCGTACATGGGCAAGCTTAAAGGTGTACTCCATGCCCGTGCGGAGGAGTCGATCATAAAAGAACTTGTGGGATATGCGAAAAAGAATTCAATGGAAGAAGCTGAAGCGTATCGTCAGAAGCAGCTGAACCTCCCGTTGGGTACGAGCACGGTGAACGCGAACATTAAACCTAGCGTACTGCTAACCACAACGGACATAACCCGCGAGGCGTTAAAAATAATCGGTGCCACATACAAATGAATATCATCACAATTGACTTCGAGAGTTTTTATAGCACCGAGGTAGGGTTCAGCAAGCATACGACCGAAGAGTACGTGCGCCATGAACAGTTTGAAGTAATCGGATTTGCCATTAAGGAAAATGATGAAGCGGCGACTTGGCACACAGGAACACATGCGGAACTTGCGGAAGTCCTTAAAGGCTACGATTGGAAGAACTCATTCGTCCTCGCACACAACACCGCGTTTGATGGGGCAATACTGTCATGGCACTTTGGGATTAACCCGAAAGGTTGGCTGGACACTCTTTCTATGGCGCGTGCGGTTCATGGTGTGGATGTCGGCGGGAGTTTGGCGAAGCTGGCAACGCGTTACAACATTGGTGAAAAAGGCACGGAAGTAAACGATGCCAAGGGTAAACGCAGGCTGGACTTCACACCACAAGATCTTGCTCAGTACGGCAACTACTGTATCAACGACACCGAGCTGTGCCATACCCTGTTCCATATCCTGATGGCGGAGTTTCCTACTAAAGAGTTGAAGGTCATCGACATCACTCTGCGTATGTTTATCCACCCATCCTTGGTGCTTGACCTGCCGCTACTGGAGCAGCACTTAGAAGATGTGAAGGCACGTAAGGAAAAGCTACTGGCCGCAGTCGCCGTAGAAAAAGATCTGCTGATGTCGAACGATAAGTTTGCTGAGTTACTCAAGCAGTTGAAGGTTGTGCCACCTACGAAGATGAGTCTGAAAACAGGCAAGGAAGCATGGGCGTTTGCCAAGACTGACGAAGCCTTTAAGGAATTACAGAACCACCCTGATGTAAGAGTGCAAGCATTAGTTGCAGCCAGACTCGGCAATAAGTCAACGCTAGAGGAAACACGTACACAACGCTTTATTGATATAGCCAAGCGCGGTAAACTACCGGTGCCATTGAAGTACTATGCCGCCCACACAGGGCGTTGGGGTGGTGACGATAAGATTAACCTACAAAATCTACCGAGCCGTGGACAGAACGCAGGTAAGTTGAAGAAGGCAATGCGGGCTCCGGAAGGCTACGTCATTATTGACTGTGACTCATCGCAGATCGAAGCGCGGGTGCTGGCATGGTGGGCTGGGCAGGATGATCTGGTGGAAGCCTTTGCCAAGGATGAGGACATTTACTCCCAGATGGCCACAGAGATTTATGGTCGTTCTATTAACCGTAAGCGTACTGAGATTAACGCCGAGGGTAAGGAGTTTAAGCCGGATGAACGCGAAGGTTTCGTGGGTAAGACAACGATTCTAGGTGCGGGTTACGGTATGGGTGCCCCTAAGTTTCAGGCACAGACATTGACGTTTGGTGTCGACCTACCGCAGGCGCTGTGTGAAAAGGCTATTGCCACCTACCGCGCTACTTACTCCCAGATTCCTAAGCTGTGGAAGGCTGGACAAGCATCGATTGAAGCAATGATTACAGGCAACCATGCGAACCTAGGTAAGGAAGGGGTTGTGGAGTTCGATGCAAGCCGCCAAGGGTTCAAACTTCCTAACGGTTTATGGCAGCGGTATGAAGGCATCCGCCGTGTATTGGACGCACAAGGTAAGACCCAGTATGAGTACACAACCCGCCGTGGGTGGACTAAGTTGTATGGTGGCAAGCTGATCGAGAACCTCTGTCAGGCTATTGCTCGGTGTATCATCGCAGAACAGATGGTGAAGATTAACAAGCGGTACAAGGCGATTCTGACGGTACATGATGCGATTGCCTGTATGGCTCCAAAAGAAGAAGCGGCAGAAGCTCGTGCTTACGTAGAAGAGTGCATGCGGTGGACACCAGAATGGGCAACGGGATTGCCTTTGAATTGTGAATCAGGGATGGGCGAGTCATATGGCGAGTGTTGATGAGTTAGATACCACGGTGAAGAGCCGGTATTTCGTAGTACGTCCCAATGAGTCTAGGCTGGAGCCGGTGATGCTAAGTAAGGAAGTTTCCTTACGGATTGACTACGATGCTGCAGGTAATATGGTTGACGTGCAGTGGCGCAAGAAAGGTAAGGAATGGACGAAAGCGTAACCCCGAAGTACACATGGTCGTATAGCAGCATCTCGCTGTTCAGCCAATGCCCGAAGAAGTATCACCGCCTCCGTATCGTTAAGGACATCATCGAGCCGGAAGCAGAACACTTATTGTATGGAACCGCTGCACATTTGGCGGCTGAAGAATACATCCGTGATGGCACACCGCTCCCTGCCAAGTTTAGCTTTATGCAAGACTCAATGGATGCGATGAACAAGCTCAAAGGTGAGAAGCATTGTGAGCTGAAGATGGGTCTGAATAAGAACCTCGATGCTTGTGAGTTCTTCGCTAAAGACGTTTGGTGGCGTGGCGTAGCCGACTTGGTGGTGATCGATGGGGAGAAGGCTTACCTGATTGACTACAAGACTTCCAAGAACGCAAAGTATGCGGATACTAAGCAGCTTGAGTTGCTGTCGCTGGCGTTGTTTAAGCACTTTCCACAGGTCAAGAAAGTTAAGGCTGGACTGCTGTTTTTGGTTGCAAAAGACTTCGTAAAAGCGGATTATACTAACGATGAGAAGCGTGGAACCTCATGGCTCAAATGGCTGGAAGAAACCAAACGGTTGGAGGTAGCACTCAAGACTGCGGTATGGAACCCTAAGCCTAACTTTACTTGCCGTGGTTGGTGTCCCGTAACTGACTGTAGCCATTGGCAAGAACGCAGAAAATAAAGGAACCCTATGCCGTACACCAAGACCGCCCGCCCTTATGCCCATGAATATGAAATGGAAAAGAAGCGTAAGGAACACCCAGATCGTATGGAACGCCAACGCGCTCGCCGTGCAATAGATAAGACAGGTGTAGATAAGAACAGCAATGGCAAAGCAGATAAGCGTGAAGGTAAAGACGTTGCCCATGTCAAAGCCCTGTCCAAGGGTGGTACTAACAAAGATGGCGTACGGATTGAAAGTGCTGCAAAGAATAGATCGTTTAAACGTAACTCAACTAGTGCCTTAGTTTCAGAGACGAGTAAACGCGAGAAGAAAAAGAAGTAAGCTGTTGCTTCATGACCCTAGGTGCATTGGGTAAAAACTGTACCAGCTAGAGCATGGTTCTCCCTCAGAGCAGCATTGTCACTGTGTGATCTAGCCGAACAGCACCCGTAAGGTGCTACTTAATTCTGGACTGTCTGTGCAAATTGCACTTTCAGTCTATTACTGCTTTGGAGAAGGCTATGACTGAGAAAGAATTTAAAGCCCTGCTGAAGATTGAGGGTAAGCGAATGCGGGTGGAAAAGTATTCAACCCGTTTTGGACTGGTATGGTACGCATGGGCAACAAACACAGACAGATACAAGCCCGAGGAGTTTATTGCGGCATGCACCATTGAGAATGCCCCTCCTACCAGAAAAGAGGCTGTGCAGATGTTGATAAAGGTTTGGTATGACTGAACAAGAATTTGTAGCGCTGCTGGCGATTGAGGGTAAGAAGTTAATTGTAGATCGAGAGATGTCACGCGGTAACTATAAGAATGGATATAAACCCGTGCCCTATTATTCCGTAGGCATCTTAGACCCGAACGATCCAAGCTTAGGGTTTTTCGGCAAGATGTATCGCAGTCGGAGCTACGCAATTAAAAAGGCTATTAAAAAATACTATGAAAATCGTTGATAACAAAGCTCTACTACTACGACTGCGGGATCCGGGTCGCATTACTACGATCATCCCGAAGAGTAAGGTGCTGGACTCTGGTGAGGTGTTAGTCAACTGGGGTATGGAAGAGGCGCAGGTACTAAAAAACCTGAAGCTGAAGAACGTACCGTCACCTATTCTTGGCAAGTACAAATGGCCGGGGCTATATAAACCGTTTGATCACCAGAAGACAACCGCTGCATTCCTCACACTGCACCGCAGAGCATTTTGTTTTAACGAACAAGGTACAGGTAAGACGGGCAGCGTTATCTGGGCAGTGGATTACCTGATGTCTATCGGCATGATTAAACGCGTGCTGATCCTATGCCCCTTGTCGATTATGCAGTCCGCTTGGCAGAATGATTTGTTTCGGTTTGCAATGCATCGCACAACAGCTATTGCCCACAGCCACTCGCGAGAGAAACGCATACAGGCTGTGCAGAGTGACGCGGAGTTTGTGATCTGTAACTTCGATGGCCTCGACATTATTCAAGACGCAGTACGTAAAGAGAAGTTTGACCTGATCGTAATTGACGAAGCGAACGCATACAAAACAGTTTCTACGAAGCGTTGGAAAGTACTGAACTCAATCATCGAGCCGTCTACATGGGTATGGATGATGACGGGTACACCTGCTTCGCAATCTCCTACTGACGCCTACGGCCTAGCCCGTATCGTAAACCCTACCGGTGTACCAAAGTTCTTTGGCGCATTCCGCGACATGGTGATGCAGAAGATCACTACGTTTAAATGGGTTCCCCGCCCACGATCTGAATCGATACTACATGACATATTGCAGCCAGCTATTCGGTTCACTAAAGAGGAATGCCTCGACCTGCCCCCAATGACGTTCGTTACTCGTGACATACCGCTGACCCCACAACAGCAGAAGTACTACGAGACGATTCGCAAACACATGGTGGCTGTCGCTGCTGGGGAAGAGATCACTACGGTCAATGCTGCGGCCAATCTTAACAAGCTCCTACAAATTTCAGGCGGCGCATGCTATGCAGACAATGGCGAGATCATTGAGTTTGATTCCTCCCCACGCATGAACGTACTGAAAGAGGTTATCGACGAAGCAAGCCATAAGGTTATCGTCTTCGTACCATTCAAACACACGATCCAAATTGTTTATCAAGAGCTAACTAAGTGTGGCTACGCCTGTGCAATTATCAGCGGCGATGTATCTGCCAACAAACGTACAGAGATCTTTGCGCAGTTCCAAACGGAAGATAACCCTAGGGTACTCATTGTGCAGCCACAGTCTGCATCGCACGGTGTGACGTTGACAGCCGCGAATGTAGTCGTATACTGGTCGCCCGTTATGAGTGTTGAGACCTACCTCCAGTGTAACTCTAGACCACACCGTGCCGGACAACGCAACCCTGTAACCATCGTGCATCTGCAAGGCGCACCAGTAGAGAAGCGTATGTATGCAATGCTCGAAGCTAAGATCGACATTCATTCCCGTGTCGTAGATCTGTACCAAAATTTAGTTGAAGAAGATAAATAAAAGGTTGGACAGTGTCTTAGTTTGGTATTAGTATGTAGTTGTAGTATTTCTTGGAGAAGAAAATGGACGAACCGGAATCAGTAGCAATTGCGAAAGTAATAGGCGCAGACAAGCTAGTACAGACATATGTAAAAGTACGCGATAAGCGTAAGCTAATAGCAGATGAGTTCAAGGCTAAAGATAAAGAGCTACAAGATATATTGGATATTATTGAAGCTGAACTTCTTGAGTCATGCAAAACCACAGGTGTAGAAAGTATGCGTACCGAATTTGGTACAGTAAGTCGTAAAGTTGCAAAGCGCTATTGGACGAATGATTGGTATTCGTTTCACGAATTCTTAAAGGAACATGACGCATTAGATCTGATGGAGAAACGAGTATCCCAATCTAATATGGACACGTTCTTGAAAGATAACCCTGCCCTGCTTCCGCCGGGTCTTAATGTTGACAGCCGATACACGGTTGTTGTTCGTCGTAAATAAGGAGAAGTGTATGAGTGAATTAGCATTGTTGAGTAAAGGTCTTCCAGCCCACTTGCGTAACCGAGATGGCTTGGATGAGATGACTAAAGCCCTGATGGGTGGCGGCGGTGGCGGTGGTAGCAAGCGTATCTCGATCAAAGGCGGCGTATGGCGCATGATGGTTGATGGTAAAGAAGTTGCTAAGAACGAAGAGCGTGCGATGAATGTAGTTATTGTTGCTGCTGCGCCAAAGGTAAGCCGTACTTTTTATGAAGGTACATATACCGAGGGCGAAGTAACCTCACCTGCCTGCTGGTCTGCTGATGGTGAACAACCTGATGCAACTGCCAAGAGCCCACAGGGCAAAACGTGCGCTACCTGCCCACAAAACATTAAAGGTTCAGGCCAAGGGGAATCACGTGCATGCCGCTTCTCACAACGTCTGGCTGTAGTGCTTGAGAACGATGTGCAAGGTGACGTGTATCAGTTGACGTTGCCAGCGCAGTCGATCTTCGGTGCAGGTGAGAATGGCAAATGGCCGCTGCAGACTTACGCAAAGATGCTGGGTAGCAAGGGTGCTCCTGTTAGTTCCGTAGTTACGGAAATGCGTTTCGATACAGGTAGTGCTACACCTAAGCTGACGTTTAAGCCTTCGCGTTTCTTGGAGACCGATGAGTTTATGCAAGCTGTGGATCAAGGCAAAACACCTGATGCGATTAAAGCAATCACCATGACTGTTGCGCAGGCAGATGGCGTTAAGGACGATGGCGAGAAGTTTGAACAAGTAGCCAAAGCACCTGCAAAGAAAGCTGCCCCTGCTCCAGCCCTTGTGGTTGAAGAAGCGGAAGAAGAAATTGCTGAGCCTGTAAAACGTGCCAGCAAAAAGGATGAAGAAGCACCAGCCGCGAAAAAAGACTTGTCGAAGATTCTAGACGAGTGGGATGATGAGTAACGGCTATTCATCACGGTTTGCACTAGCTGTTAACTCAGCGGATACTAGAAAGCTTGGTGTTCAGCTGGGTAACATCTGCATTGACCTTGATATACCAGCTATAGAAGTAGCCGAGCATGTAGGTGTGTCTCGCGCTACGATCTACAATTGGTTCAAGGGCATAACCAACATACCCCCTGCATATCGAGACGCTGTGCAGGATTTGGTTACCAGATTGACAGCTAAGTAAAACGGTTTAAGGAGGCTAGGGAGCGCACCCGAAAAGGGTAGTCCGCCGTCACTATCCCTGCCTACCTTATCTTTTAAAAGACGGCGACACACGAGGCGGCTATGCTATCGAGGACAGACTTTTTTTCTCTGGTTTTACCACCTACAGGTGAGTACTGTGTGGTTGGCCTGAAGAAGGACACAGCACCAAAACAAGTTTTTGTCAGCACCATAGAAGAATTAAATGATTATGCTGATGCGCTTGTACATAAAGGTTTTGACGCATATTTTGCGTTAGCTTCATTCAAAAACAATACCGATGGTCGTACCATCGTAAACGCAGCACAACTGAATTCGTTTTATTTAGACATCGATTGCGGATTGGGTAAGCCCTATGCGGATCAGTCTGAAGGCGTTGCAGCACTAAAGTTATTCGTTAAGGCATCTGGTGTGCCCAAGCCTACAGCTATTGTTAACTCAGGCCGTGGCGTGCATGCATACTGGGTACCAGAGCAGCCGATGGACAAGGAAGTGTGGAAGCCAATGGCTGAAGCCTTCAAGGCACTATGCGTTACACACGGACTCCATGCAGACCCAGCCGTTACTGCGGATACCGCACGCATATTGCGTATGCCTGACACGTTGAACTTCAAGAATATTGATGACCCACAGCCGGTAAAACTAATCATGGCAGGGCAGCGGGTTGCATTTGAACAGCTACAAGAGTTGTTTGTTTCCGGCGAAATGGTGATTTCGGGCACGCCGCCGACTCGCATAATGGATCCGTTGACGCTGTCCTTGATGGGCAACTATCAGTCCGTGTTCAAAACCATCATGATTAAGTCTGCGAACGGTGCGGGCTGTAATCAAATGCTGCACATCTACGAGAACCAAGACTCTATCGAAGAGCCATTGTGGAGAGCAGGTCTGTCTATTGCACATCATTGCACCGATGGCGCGAAGGCTATCCACAAACTGTCGAGTAAGCACCCTGACTACAACGCCAATACTACGTTGCGTAAGGCAGAGCAAACGAAAGGGCCGTATACCTGTGAGACGTTTAGAAAACTCAATCCCGCTCCTTGCGAGGGTTGTACGCAAAAAATTACGTCGCCTATTCAGATTGGACGTGAGGTCATTGAGTCGTCCGAGGAGACTGAAACTGTTGAGGCTATCGAGCCTATCACGCAGGAAGTCCGTACGTATACCATACCTAAATTCCCGTTCCCTTTCTTTAGGGGCGCTGTCGGGGGTATCTATCGTAAGGCAGATCCGGATAAAGACAATGATAAGGATGAGCTCATCTGGCCGTACGACTTCTATGTAGTTAAGCGGTTGCAGGATCCTGAAGTCGGTGAATGTCTGATGATGCGTTTGCATTTGCCTAAAGATGGTGTGCGTGAATTCATCATGCCACTGCGGGATGTCATTGCTAAAGAGCGGTTCATCGGCAAGATAGCTGAGTACGGCGTAGCAGTATTGGGGAAGAGACAGGAGTCATTGATGTTATACACAACACGTTGGGTAGAGGAACTACAGGCTATGGGCAAAGCAGAGATATCCCGTAAACAGTTCGGCTGGTTGGCTGACGACAGCGGCTTTATTATTGGTGACAAAGAAATCCATGCAGACAAGATCGAGTACAGTCCGCCATCTGCACCTACACTGCCTCTAGTACCCGCGTTCGGTGCGCGTGGTGACTTCCACATATGGAAAGACGTTATCAATCACTACCGTCATCCGGGTCAAGAGCTGCGTGCGTTTGCGTTCTTTATGGGCTTTGGTGGACCATTAATGAAGCATATCAACGGCGGTATGCTCAACGGGTTCCTGCTTAACTTGGTTAGCCGCGAAGGTGGTACGGGTAAATCTACGGTACTGCATGGCATCAATAGTATCTACGGCAATCCAGAAGCGTTGCTGATGACATACAAAGATACGCATAACTTCCGTTTGCAACGTCTGGGCATCATGCAGAACCTGACCGCTACGATTGATGAGTTGACCAACATGCGCCCTGAGCAAATGTCTGATCTGGTGTATGACATCACATCTGGTAAAGGTCGTGGTCGTATGTCGTCGAAGGCCAATGTGGAGCGGATCAATACAACTACGTGGAAACTTCCTGTGGTGTCTACTTCAAACAAGGTAATCCGCGATGCACTGCTAAGTATCAAATCATTTCCTGAGCCGGAATTGCTGCGCATACTGGAGGGTAACTTAGCTATTGATACTACGATGGACGCGATTACTTCCAAGCGCCACTTCGGTAGACTCGGTTCGAACTACGGCCATGCGATCACCCCGTTTATCCAGCACTGCCTGACCCACCTGCCTGAAGTTATACATCTGACTAATGAGGTCAGCGAGCGCTTGGACAAGGCAGCGGGTATTACAGGTAACGAGCGGTTCTGGTCGGCAGGCACTGCGATTAGTTTGGCTGGTGGCATCATCGCCGGTAAGCTTGGACTGCACGACATCCCTGTTAAGCCTGTGTTCGACCATGCAGTAGAGCTGATCAAGAATTCACGTCGCTCGAACAAAGAATCGATGTTTGACTCTGAGGACTATCTGGGCGCGTTCTTGCAACGTCACTTCCACGAGATCTTGGTTATCAATGGCACAGCAGACAAGCGCACCGGTATTGAGATGGGCCCAATCCGTGAGCCACGTGGGCAGTTGGCAGTGCGTTACGAGCCAGACACCAAGATGCTATACGTGGCGATGCGTCCATTCCGCGATGATTGCGCTAAGTACTCGATGAGTTACGACGGAGCAATCTCTCCTTACCAGAAGAGCGGTGCTTTCCAAGGTGCTAAGAAGAAGCGGATGTTCGCTGGTACGGTAGCTAGTACTTCGCAGAGCGTAATGGCACTGTGCTTTGACTCTAGTAAACTAGGATTCTTCGACGAGGAGATACTGCTAAATGCTCCAGATTCTGCAATTATTGGTGAGGATTGAGTGGGAGAAGTTTAAGGTGGGCACATCATTTTTTGTGCCTTGCCTTGACCACAAAGCGGTCGCAGACTATATCGGCAAGGAGACAGAGCGATTACGTTTCAAGGTGTTGTGCAAACCTGTGATCGAGCGGCACCGATATGGCTTGCGCGTGTGGCGGCTCGAGTGATATTCTACGAACACTCAACTTCTCCAGAGATCTGAGCTTTCCCCCGCCTTGCGTTATCGCTGCGGGGGATTTTTTTACTCTTTCGGTTTAGCCATCTGCCGGAGCCGTGGCACGTTGTACGCCAGCAAGATTTCTTTCTCTTGCTTCTGGATCGCATCAGTCTTAGCTCGTTTCTCTTCACTGCTTAGGCCGGGATCATTAGCGATGACGTTGCGATACTTACGCAACTTGCCTAGGCTTTCTTCTACCTTACCAGCTACCCCCCGCATTGCGTACAACTGCAACTTCTCGGGGGTCAGGTACTCTTTCAACTCTTCGGCACGACCTTCACGTTTGAACAGATTCACTGTATCTACTACTTGATCAACTGACTCACGGAACTTATAGAACTCAGACTTGTACCCACGGCCTGATGGGTCATACATAAACGTGCTGATCTGCGGGAGTTTATTAATTGGCTTGCCCATACGATCTGGGTTGGCTATAGCGTCTGTCATGTCCAAAGCAATTGCACCAACCATACCGGTATAGCCGCGTACTAGGTAGTCCACCTTCAGGGGAGAAATACCGATGGCCCCAAATAATTTAGCAAACTCGGAGGTACCCGATGTGAACTGATTAGACGGGTCAACGTTCTTCATGCTCTGGCCAACGATTGGGTTACCCGTAAAGAATGAGTAGTTCACCGCTATTTCTAGTACAGGCTTTACAGCTTGCGGCATCATGCTTGGACCACCATAAGCGTTAACAAAGGCGTCACGGAAACCCTTGTAGAAAGTCTCTGCATCCTGTGGGCGCTCAGTACCTTGACTAACTACATAGCGAATGAGGCGCTCTGGAATAACTTTAAACAAGAATCCAACTTCAGGGGCGACTGGAATTTTAATGCCTGTGCCCGGGATGATGTAGTTCTTATCGCGTTCGTACTCTTCCAAACCTTCGTAGTCATCGTCGCCACTAGCCATCATGGTGTAAGCAGCGGACAACGCGGCCAATTTGAGACCAGTGGCTAAGAACAATTGCTGCGCTTTGCGTTTATCTTGCAACGACACGCCTTTGCCACGCATGGTACGCACCAACACATCCATACCTTGGATATACGCGTTCATAAATGGCACAACATGGCGCAGCGTACGGATGGTAGAACTCGCACCGGAGCGTTTGAAGTTGATGTATTCTTTAGCGCGGTACAAAGCTAGCTGCGTATCCCCGTTAGTTTCTTCCATCGTCTGCTCATAAATTGCAGCGCGTACAGCCAAGTCAGCGGCCATCGAAAACTTCTCAAGCTTACCCCATGCATTTTTAGCAGCGGACTGTTGCTTGATGCCGTACTTAATCTTGGCGCGCTCCATCGCATGTTCAGGCATGCCGTCATACACACCGGTAATACCCAGAGCTTGAATATGATCTAACTCGCCACGCAGTGCTTTAGCAAAGTTAGCAAATACTTTAGGGGGCAAACTAAACGGGCGCTCTACGCCAGAGAGCAACATACCACGATAGGTACCATCCTGAATTAACTGAGACAATGCGAACGCAGGCATGTGAGTAATAGCCCCGCGTAGGAAGTCGCCGACAAACTTAGCTCCCTGCATTAACGGGCCAAGTACTTCAATGTTCGTAGAGAACGCTGACATATCCAGAGCACTGCCCAACAGGTACGCAGTACGCTCACCCTTCTTATAGGTGTAGATCACACGGTCTTTGTTGCGCTTCTGCTCTAGCTTGAGTTCGTTGTCGGTTTTAATTTCTTTAGCGTC
>Ga0196889_1000115_pt1 | contig 26396 bp, 35 predicted proteins | sample VirMetDEL_Nov_12_FD_166415 | JGI IMG/M metagenome (GOLD analysis project Ga0196889, IMG submission 166415) | Aqueous microbial communities from the Delaware River and Bay under freshwater to marine salinity gradient to study organic matter... | ecosystem: Environmental > Aquatic > Marine >...
TCTCCTTGACTTAGCACCGGAACACTTCCAACGCTTTCTTGATAAGTTGTTTGGTGTATTAGGGTCATTCTGCTTTGCTTTAGGCAGACGTTTCTTAATACCTAAACTACGAGCACAGTAACTGTCACCTTTGCTAGTTCCTGGCTTTACTCTACGACCACCTCCTTTAGCTGGGCCTGCTTGCCCATAACTTATTTTTTTTCCACTTGAAGTAACTTTTACTTTAGCTTTACCTTTGCGTGGGGCAACCATTACGCTGCCTTCTTGCTAACTGTCTTTTTGGCTACAGGTGTTTCAAGGAGTTTTTCTAGCTCCTTAATTTTATTTTCTAGTTGTGCAAACTTAGCATTAACTTGGTCTACTACTTCAGTTAATTCTGTTCTAGTTACTACCATTAGTAGGTACTCCTTGTAGTTGCATAGTAGCCTGTGGTGTAGGCTGTTGTGCAGGTTGTGGTGTAGTTTGTGGTGCAGGCCGTTGTGTAGGAGTCTTTAGGTCAATCTCCTTCTCCTTCAACATAGTCTGAGCAATCTTCATTCTACGCTCAAACTCTTTATCGTCCTGATCCCCTGCCTTTAGGTTAGCTGTGACAGCCTTAATCTTGTCTATCTCAAGCTCCTGTGGCAGTAGCTGTGCCTCTATAGCAATCTTCTGTGCTCTTGACTGTGACTCTTGTGCTTGTCCTGACAAAGCATCTGTCTGTGACTGCTGGAAGGCCATCTGTGCCTGTTGTACTGCTTGCTGTGCTTGCTGTTGCTCTGGAGTAGGCTGTGAGGCTTGCTCTGCTTGTTGCATCTTAGCAATCAGTTCTTCACGGTTGGATAGGTTCATGTTGTCAATAATAGATTGCAACAATGTGTTGTACACTGGAGACTCTTGAGGCATAGTCTGTAGTAGCTGTACAAGTTGTGTTACTTCATACTCACGGGCAATAATACCTAAAGTAGATGTAGTGTTAAACTTGTAGTCCTTTACAGGATAGTTCTCTGGATCAAACTGCATGTATCTATACGCAGCCTTCTGTACAAATGGAATCAAGAAGGACTGCTGGAAGTTAATCAATGTGCGCTTGTGACGCTTAATGATTGCACCTAGAGACATACTAATGCCAGCGGCAGTAGAGTCACCATTGATACTACCTGCAATACCAGCGGAGTCTATAGCACCTGTAGCAGTCTGTACCATCTTCTGTAGCTCTGCTGCCTGTGCAAAGGTAATCTGATTTACTTGACCAAAGTTAAATGGGAACAAGGCAGTTCTAGGGTCACCATTGGTTAGTAGTATCTTTCCTGGTCTAACTTCCGGTCTAGAGCCTCTAGGGAGCCGTGTAGCGTCCATACCCATCATAGGGTGTACTGTTAGTGCCAGTGCGTCAATGCGTGCTCTAAGCTCAGTATCAAGTGCTTTCTGGCTATTGTAACCTTTCTCACATACACCACGACCCCAGAACTTACTAGGTACTACATCCCATGGGAATGCAACAATAGGTCTGTCCTGCATCATGTATGGGTTTTCTTCAGCTTTTAGTAGAATGCTTCCATTAGCGACAACAACGATAGCTTCCACAAAGTACTCGTCTTCATTATCTTCTCCATCATCACCTTCTAGTTCAATATCAGCAATATCTTCGTCTTCACCAAGCATTGCTTCCTGCTCACCTATCTTTAGCAAGTAGCGTGGCACTAAACCGTAGTACTTAGTCAGTCTAACCTTGTCTTCATCAAAGGATGTAAGGTCTTGATCTGGCTCTAAATCGTAGTCACTGGCTGCTTGACCTACATAAATATCTCTGTATACACCTTGTTCCTGCAATTGCTGGACTTGGTGACGGGGTACAAACTCATCTACAGCTACACCTAGGGCATCCTCAATGGAGGTAGCTACAGGGTCTATAAGGAAGTTCTGAGGCATTACAGGGCGTAGTTTAGTGACTGTACGGTCAGTAATGTTTACACCTACAGCTTGTAATTCTCCACCCATAACAGGCTGAGTGGCTGGAGCCATCTCTTTTACGTCCTCAAGTATTATTTCACCAATACCTGTACCAAATACTGCACTGTTGATAAGACATTCACCAACACTCTTGCGTAAACCTACCTTTTCAAAGTCTTCATGCAGCTTTTGACGTAGATATACAATATCTTGGTTCTCTGGGTCTGCCATATCGTCAGTAATATCAAAGTACTTACCACGACCAAAGGTAGCTTCCTCTATTTCAGCTACACTGGACTCTACAGCTTGCTGTGTAGCAGGGCTAATGATCCTAGAGCGTTCACTTTTACGCATAGAGTCCTCTGAAGCCCAGATTCCACGCCATAGACGGTAGAATTCTTCAAACTTCTCTGAGTAATTAGACTCATAGTGGTCACGCCAAGAATCACACTTAGCCATTACCCAGTTTTCTAGGTGCTCATCAGTTGACAGTACGTCATTATCACCGTAGTCCATTATTTTTTACCTGTTTTGGCTGCTTTTTTGAATGCTCTTGCTGTAGGAGCACCTTTACTACCGGCTTTACGCATCTTTTCACCGGAACCCGCTGCAATACGTTTACGTTTAGCATGAATGTTACTGTATAAACCTTGTTTAGCCATGTTAATATCCTGTTACTGTGTCTAATACCTCAAGATCATTGATCTCAAAGTCATATGTGTAAGCTACTTTAGCCAATTGATCTATGTACGCCACTGAGTCCACAAGGTCATCATGTGTCAATGGGTCTGGGAATTGAAATAGTTGATCCATGAACCTAGTGTTCCACTCACCTTTACCCAGTGTAATCTGACCATTCTCAAATCTACCCTGTAAGGCCCACATAATCCTATCGGTCTTCTTCCTGTTACCATGTGTAAGCTGCTCTACAACAAAGAATCTACCATTCTGCTTCATTAGGTCAGTCAAAGGTGACATTACAGCTTGTTGAGATATACCACGTTCAATACCTACACTAATAGGTCTATAGTCTCTTACTGCTTCAAATATCTTCCTGGCTGTATCGGCTAAGTCCCACCTACCATAGATGATGTTCTCTATGTGCCAGCCTTCTTCATTTACTTTAGCTATGGCTATGGATGATTCATCAAGCCTACTGTTCTTAGATCTTTTCTTGTTTACTTGCTCAAAGCCAGCTAAGTCAATAGCTATGTAGTAGTCTCCTACTTCCGGAGTCTCACCAAACTTAACCCACTCCTCCTTAAACATCTCTGAGCCTCTGGCTTCAAAGGATGCCATAAACTCCTGTCGGAATGCGTAGGATGACATTGACTTCTTAGCTAGGTCTATTTCCTCAGAGTCCAGTAGTTCATTGTCATAGCTTGTAAAGTGATAAGCTACATAGGACTCATCGTCCCCTAGCTCTGCGTATTTATACAACTCATAGAAGTGATTACGCCCCATAGGTGTACCAATAAACAATGCACCACCCTTTTGGTCAGCTAGGGCAGGTCTAAGGATCTGCTCAAAGACCTCTGGCTTCATGTCTGCGTACTCATCCATCACTAGGTAGTACAGAGATACACCACGCATAGTCTCCGGTCTGTCTGCACCTTTCAATGATATTGTAGAGCCATTGATTAGTTTAATCTGCAAGTTGTTAATGTGAGCACTTACTATCACTTCCTGAGCTAACTCTAGGAGTGTTTGCCACATAATGTCTCTAGCTTGACCCTGTGTAGGGGCTACATAAAATACATTACCTTTAGTGGACTCTAAGGCTTTTACAATAAGTTTCCATGCAGCTAGTCTAGTCTTACCTGTACGTCTACCAGCAGCTATTACTAAAAATCTAGTATGGTCTACCCATGCTTGCTTCTGCCAGTCTAGGAGTTCAATGTTAAGACTTGTCATTTATTAACTTTCTTAACTGTTCCATCCTATCCTCATCCACAACTATTGTGTACTCAGTAGTAGAATCCTGTGTTTCAGTATTACCATCCCAGTTAAGATCTTCCTGCTTGGCTAATGTTTCTTTGTATTCTTTGTTACCCATAAGTCCACATCACTGGTACGTCCGTAGGTCTAACGTCTACATGCACAAATCCATTAGCTACACCAATACCACTAAAGCCTAGCTCTATAGCCTTCTTAACTATAGTGTGCCTTTGTATACCTGATGATACAGCTATGTCCGCTGCTATGCCTTGAGCATGAGTTCCTGGTTTTATTTTACCTAATTCTATGGGGTGCTGTGGGGATCTATAGCCACTGGTGATTACAAAAGGAAAACCACAGGCTTCTCTTAGCTCATCTAAGGCTAGTATAAGCTCATCTTCTATTTCATTCTCACCTGTCACTTGACAAGCAAACTCATCTCTACTGAAATACTTATACATCTTCTATGATTTCTCCTTCAATCTCAGAGCCTACATTTGTTTCTACACTACTACCTAATCCAGATATAGTAATGTTAACTGAAGATCTACCACTGGCTGCATCTTTCTCAAAGTAGCTTAATGGTAGTGTACGATCCATAACTAACTTCCATGCAGCAGCTTGATTCTTATGGTCATTGTCTAAGGCAGCATCAAAGATAGTCTCTAATACCCTACGAGACTTAGGGGAAGCAAGCATTCTAGCTTTATACTCATTGATAATACTAGCATCACCTTTAGGTCTGCCAATGTTTTTCCTGTTACCTTTAGTACTTGAGACTACTTCAGACTTCTTAGGTCTGCCTCGTTTCCTCTTAGGAGGATCATTTAGATTATCCATTGTATTTACCTTAATGTATCTAAGAATACCTTCTTATTATAGCATACTTTTTAACAAAAGTCAAGTACTTTCTTTGTTATTTTATATGTAATTACTAAATACTGTATTTTCTTTTGTATTCAACTGCTTGCATAAGGTTAGTAAGTACTAACTTATCTCTAATTACTAGCCTTTTTTCTAAATTCTACTCTAGTATGCTGAAGCGCCAACTACAACTAAATGCTCGCGCACGCTCCCGCCCCCGCCCGCGCCTAACGCACCCACCCGCATGCACACGCACGCGCAAGCGCACACACGCACGCACACGCTACAACAGTACGCCTAGGGCTGGGCATAGGAATGCGTGAGATGCGTGAGTCTGCATAGTAGCCTTAGGCAACCACAAGCAACCACAAGCAACCACAAGCAACCACAAGCCAACCGTGCAAACTACCATACTTGAACCACAAGCAGTCAAACTAATTCAATGCCTAAGCTATTGATCTACAACGAAATACTAAATTAATTGCAACATAATTAGAATAATTCTTGCATTCTCTTGGGTGGTTGGTATCGTGGTTAGCAAGTCAGAGGGAATGCCCACGGGAGCAATACCTAGCTTGATTTACGATCCTAGGGTCGTGATAAGGATCAAGCCAAGTGCAAGCGGATACTCTGACTCTTTCGGATAGCCTGAAAACAAAGCGCAACATGGTGGCCTAGGACACAGCGCGGCGGACTAAGATACTAACGAGAGACTTTAAAGCCTAAGCCGTAGGCTTGACTAGTGCAACGAGAGGGTTCTTAGGAGTCGGTGTAAGTTGCCAAAGTCTACGGCTTGGCTTACTTCTAAGCATTTGAGAGTGTTTAGAATTAAGTCAACATGAGGTTAAAACATGAGAACATACGAAGCATTAAGCTTAGTAGCTCGCAAGCACTACCCAAAAGAAAATAATTATTGCGCTGTAATAGCAGTAGCAATAGCGGCAGATGTAAGCTACGGCAAAGCGCGAAGCTACTTATTTAAAGAAGGTCGCAAGGATGGCAAAGGTACGCCGCCATTGTGGACATACAACGCGCTAGAAAAGCTTGGCTATGCTAAAGCAGAATATAGCGGCAGGTATCCTAAAACACTTGCAACGGCAGCTAGAGTACTACCCAAGCGCGGAACGTTCTTAATACATACTCGCGGACATATTAGCGCGGTTAAAGAGGGTGTATTGCAGGACTGGGCAGCATCTACGGGCAGTAGAAAAAGAGTTTTAGATATAATCGAAGTAAAACCTAGGAGAATATAATAATGGAATACGCAGCATACAATGACGGCACAGGCAAATGGCACACCTACTACATGGAGAGCGTGAAAAGAAAAAGCAACGCCTCTTTGCGGTGCATAATAGCAGATTGCAATGCCGCTATGAGCAGCAACCCTTCTAACCCCAAGTGTGGACAGTATGCCGATGAGCTGCTGTATTGCGCCCAAGAGTTACATCATAGAGCGAGGTTCTATAAGTAATCTATAAATGCCTGTTGACATCAGCAGGCATTAGTGGAATTATTTATAAACAGTAACTAAAACGAGAGTAAAACAATGGAAAATCAAACATACAACGGCTGGACAAACTTTGAAACATGGCAGGCTGCTTTGTGGATGGGTGATGATTATGGAGTTTTAGATAGTATCACAGGCGACGATGGCAAGATCCGATACAGTGATGTGGTCGCTTTGCTTGACTGTATGACCTATGAGCAAGCAGCAGAAGGCATTCTTGAGGGTGGTTTGCTGGGCGATATACTGACTCACGGAGAATTCAAAGGCGACACTGGCTTGATACTGGCTTTGTGGCATGGGTTAGTTAACATCCAAGAAATTGTAGACAATCACAACGAGGACTAAAGCAATGAGAAGAATTACAGCAAAATCACTTACGGGCGCAGTAAGCCAATTAAACTATGAGCTAAGCGAACTACGGGACACCTACAAGCCCTACAAGGTAGGAGGTAAATATAAAGCCAATGTAGGCACGTTTTATGTCAACTACTCCAATGGTGGTTGTAGGCTTTGCAGAATAGCTAATGAGGAGGGCGGAGAGCACGACGTTTCAAAAATAGGCTCTAAGCGTGAAACTTATGATTTTATTTATGCAATGCTGGCGGGCATTATGTACAGCAACAATAAAAGACTAACAAAATGAGAGTAATTCAAACAAGCGCAGCAGGTAGTTTTGAAGCTACCTTGTACCCTAGCATAGATCTATGGTGCATTAGAATGGATCTAGAGGACGGCAGCAGAGTAACGCTGAACCAATCCTTAATAGAGTGGGGTAGGAAGAAGAAAGCTGCTGCGGGAACTGATCCGCTTAGAGCTACAGCACTCGACAGACTTTGTAAAGGCGTGTTACTCTATGGCTTCACCAACACAAAAGAAGAAGGAATTATTTATGATTAAGAAGGACTACGCCCAGCAGTGGGAAGAGCAGAAGAAATACACATCAGAATTAAACAATAGGCTTTCAGAGCTAGGCATTGCATTAACTGGTTGTGCCTTCACTTTAGCTTTGTTACTATCATTAACCAGTTAAACAGGAGCTTACACAATGAGTTTATTTAATGAAATTGCACAAGCAATAGGAGCACCGGAAATGCTAGATAGAAACGATGAAGTAGTAGATAACCCATGGGAACATGAACCTAGACCACGTGAACACCTAGTAGAGTTGCGTTTTTACGTGGACGCAATGGATAGCGAGGAAGCCTTGCAGCTTGTAGAAGGAGCAATCAGACCACCTATGGACTATGAAGTGGAACTGGTCATGGACATACACGATGGAGAAGAAGGACTATGAGTGAACTAGGAATGGACGTTGACGCTACAGACGATAATGAAATAGACGTTATTGAGCACTACAAAACAATGCTAGTAGAGTACGAGCTAAACACAGCAAGCATTATGGATGTCATGGGATGGGCAAACCTAGAGCTTACAAGGCAGATAGAAGCTCGTAGCGACACAGAAATAGAAAAGCTATACAACCAGCTATTCAAACGAGACTACCACTAATGGCTGTCTGTAGAGCTTGTAATGATCTACTGTCAGAAGCCCAGCCAAAGGACAAAGCAACCAACAGCTACCTAGACTTATGCTCTAGGTGCTTACTGGAATCTAATGCGGCTAGGTTTAAGAACATAGCGACAGAAGATGACGTTAACGAACTACTTGAAAAAGTTAAGGAGATGCAGAAGCGTAACACTTTGTTACAATAAAATTAACACAAGGTCTGTAAAACCCTGTACAATAGCTAAAGTTCGCTGAGTGATACTAATAATAATCATTATGTAATTACTTAGCAGACTTTAGCAAACTTAAGACCACAATCGAGGTAAGAAACGATGGCAATACTAGAAGGCGCATTAGCCTATGACTCTAAACTAACTACCACTGACGTATACCAAGGTCAGGATACTGGTAAGTATGTAATTAACTTAGTCCTTTCAGATGAAGACGCAGAGGCTCTCAAGGCCAAAGGTGTAAACATTAAGGAAGGTAATATCCGCAAGCTGGCTTCTGGCTACGCTAACTTCATTATGAAGGACAGTGACGGCGAGATAATCAAGGATGCGGAAGATCCATTACCTGAGACTGAGTTAGGTAAAGGTTCTGTAGTTCGTGTTAGCTATGCTCTAGGCAAACCTAACGCAGTCTATGGCTCCTCACTGTACTTCAACGGTGTGCGTGTTATATCAGCACAGCCACCATATGATGCCGACAATCCACGACCTTCCATTGATGCAGAACTATAAGGAGAAAGACGATCCTTTTGTAAAGCATGAGCCATGCCCAGATCAGTCTGGGTGTGGCAGTTCTGATGCCTTTAGTCGCTACTCGTCAGGTAGCGGCTATTGCTTCAAATGCGGATTGTACGAACACAGCAATGGCGATGTAGCGCAACCAAGCGCACCCACCCCACTAAGGAGGCCATTAGAAATGACGGGAGTAGTAGCAGCAATCCCAGATAGACGTATCAGCCACGAGACTTGTAAGAAATACAACGTCACCGTGGAGTTCGATACAGAAGGCAAGATAGCCAAGCATATATACCCATACTATGCTACCGGCTCAAATGAAATCAAAGCAAGTAAGATTAGAGTAGTCAAAAGCAAGGACTTTTTTGCTACCGGCGCCATGAACGAAGGTGTAGGCTTGTTTGGTCAAAATACCTGTAGGGGTAAAGGCAAGTTCATTACCATAACTGAGGGTGAATTAGACGCACTTAGCGTGGCTGAAATGTTTGACTGCAAGTGGGATGTAGTGTCTCTGCGTAACGGAGCATCAGCAGCAGCCAAGGAAGTCAAGGAACAGCTAGAATTCCTGGAAGGTTACGACCATGTTGTAGTGTGCTTTGATGATGATAAAGCAGGACAGCAAGCAGTCGATGAAATCAAAGACCTGTTCTCACCAAGCAAGCTAAAGATCTGTAAGCTACCTACAAAAGATGCCAGTGATATGCTGGTAGCAGGTAGAATCAAAGACTTTGTAGCAGCGTGGTGGAATGCTAAAGGCTATCAACCTGACGGTATAGTCTCAGGTAGTGATACATGGGATGCCTTGACCAACAAGATAAAGGTTAAATCTACACCTTATCCGTGGTCTGGTTTGAATACCTACACCAAAGGCTTTAGACCTTATGAGCTAGTGACAATCACCAGTGGCTCAGGCATGGGCAAGTCTCAGATAGTGCGTGAGCTTGAGCACTACATGCTGAGAGCCACTGAAGATAACATTGGCATACTAGCGTTAGAGGAAGACATAGCTAGGACTGCTCTAGGTATCATGTCAGTAGAAGCAGACTGTCCTTTGCACCTTGAGGAAGACTTAGATCAAGATGTAGCTAGGCCATACTGGGAGGCTACACTAGGCACAGGTCGATACTTCCTGTTTGACCACTGGGGCAGTACAAGTGAGGATAACCTACTAGCCAGAGTCAGATACATGGCAAAGGCATTAGACTGTAAGTGGATTATCCTAGACCACCTGTCTATTGTAGTCTCAGCACAAGAGAACCAAGACGAACGCAAAGCAATTGATGCCATTATGACTAAGCTAAGGTCACTGGTACAGGAGCTAGGCATAGGTTTATTCCTTGTGTCACACCTAAAGAGGTCACAAGGTAGGTCACATGAGGACGGTGGGCAGATCAGTCTAAGTGAGCTTAGAGGCTCACAGGCTATAGCACAGCTATCGGACATGGTGATAGGTTTAGAAAGAGATCAGCAGGAGGACAACGAGGAACGTAGAAACACTACTACAGTGAGGATACTTAAGAATCGTTATGCTGGTTTAACTGGTGCATGTTGTTACCTGAAGTATAATAACTTTACTGGTAGAATGACTGAAACAGCTAAACCAAAGGAGGTAGACAATGCCCTCTAGTTCACCAATGTTTTTAGACATAGAGACTAATGGTTTAGATCCAGACACAATCTGGGTAGCAATAACTATGCAGGATGGAGTAGTGCAGGAGCATTATACGCCTGAGACTCTCACAACTACCATAGCAGGAGACTTTAAGGTAGTAGGTCATAACTTGATAGGCTTTGATGTACCTGTACTGTGGAAGCTTTGGAACGTCTCTGTGGATAGTTCCAGGATTGAAGATACCTTAACTATGTCTCGCTTTCTTGAACCTAACCGCGAAGGTGGTCATAGTCTAGCTAACTGGGGTGAGTACCTTAACTTCCCTAAAGGTGACTACAATGACTGGTCATGCTTGACACCTGAGATGGTAGCTTATTGTATAAAGGATGTGAAAGTCACAGCTAAAGTATACGATAGATGTTTAAGTCAGCTTACGGTTAAGAAGATAAGCAGGCAGGCACTGGAGTTAGAGTACCAAGTTCAGTCTATTATCAGTAAGCAGATAGACAATGGCTGGCTGATAGATCTTAGGCACGCTATGGAGTTACTGGCTACCTTAAAGGAAGTTAAACTGAAACTGGAGTACAAAGTACATCAGAAGTTTAAGCCTAAGTGGGTAGACGTTAAGACTGTTACACCTAGGTTTAAGAAGGACGGCAGCTTATCTAAAGTAGGTTTAACTGACGATGAGTACGAGCAGTTACTTACAGTAAGTAGCCCCAAGCCTTTCATGCGTAGAATGTTAAAGCCTTTTAACTTAGGCTCCAGAAGACAGATAGGTGAGTACCTAAAGGACTTTGGATGGAAGCCTACAAAGAAGACACCTAATAAACAGCCAATAGTAGATGAAGCAACATTGTCTCAGGTTAAAGACATACCGGAAGCACAACTGATAGCTGAATACCTTATGATTCAGAAAAGGATTGCACAGGTACAGTCATGGCTAGAAGCTGCTAATGATGATACTGACAGGGTACAAGGTTACGTTAATACACTGGGTGCTGTAACTAATCGTATGACACACAGTAGTCCTAACCTAGCTCAAGTACCAGCAAGTTACTCGCCATACGGTGAAGACTGTAGGAAATGTTTTATTGCTAGAGACGGCTACAAGCTAGTAGGCTTTGATGCCAGTGGACTAGAGCTAAGAATGCTGGCTCATTACATGAACGATCAGGAGTATACTAATGAAATCCTTAACGGAGATATACACACAGCAAACCAAGGACTTGCAGGGCTTGAATCAAGAGATCAGGCAAAGACTTTCATATATGCCCTCCTATACGGTGCGGGAGATGCAAAACTTGGAAGCGTGGCTGGAGGAGGCTCAAAACTTGGTGGAGAGCTTAAAGAAAGATTCATGTCTAATCTCCCAGCATTTGCAACTCTTAGAGACAGCATTGCTAGAGAAGCAGCAGATGGAGTTATCAAAGGACTAGACGGTAGGCAGTTACACATTAGATCAGCACATGCTGCACTGAACACTTTATTACAAAGTGCTGGTGCTATTGTTATGAAGAAAGCCCTGTGTTTGTTGCATGAACGTGCTACAATAGCAGGGTTAGACTATTACTTTGTAGGGAACATACATGATGAAGTCCAAGCAGAAGTTAGATCAGGACAGGAAGACAGATACGGAAGACTTGCAGTCGAGTGTTTGGAATCAGCAGGAGCTTTTTACAGCCTCAACTGCCCACTCACAGGAGAGTACAAGGTTGGAGCAAGCTGGGCAGACACACACTAAGTACTGCTCAAAATGTTCTGTAGAGCTTATAGCTGAGAAAAATTGGAGCTTATCCAGAGTAAATAAATATGAGCTTATTTGCAGGCCTTGTAAAGATAAGCAGTATTATCAAAGAATGTTTGTTGGAGGTAAACACATACCTAAAACACACCCGTTACATAAGCCTGGAAGGTACAAGTCCTTTGAACACGCAGCTTTTGAATCTCTTGGAAACTACAAAGGCGTAGTTGAAGGTCAGGTGTACATTCTGTACAGTCCTGCTTACCCTAGCTGGTGTAAGATAGGAATGGCAGTAGATGCAAGAGACAGACTAAAAAACTTCCAAACAGGCACACCCTACAGGGACTACATATTAGTAGCATCCTATGATGTACCTGATAGACGGGAGGCTGAGAAAGAAGCACATAAACTGTTACGGGAAACTCATGCCAGTAAGAACGAATGGTTTGTAGTAGGTGCTAACGTAGCTAAAGAGATACTAGATGGGCATTTTAATGAAGACAACTGATACATTGATAAAAGACATCTATAAGCTAATGCAGAACAAGCTGTTGGACAGCAAGGTAGATGCAGAAGCAGAGATAGATAAGTTTGGTGAAGCCTGTAAAGATCTTATGCGTAAGGAGTTCCTTAACGGTAAGAGATTTGATAACCGTAAGCTTCGTATGTCTAACATAGGTAAGACTGATAGATACCTATGGAACCACTATAATAACGTAGGGCCAACTGAGAAGATGCAGTCTCACACCTTAGTCAAGTTCATGTACGGACACTTGATTGAGGAAATGCTGCTTCTGTTTGTACGTCTAGCTGGTCATACAGTTACACATGAGCAAGCATACGCTGAAGTACAAGGTATCAAAGGCAGTATGGACTGTAAGATAGACGGTGTTGTGACTGACGTTAAGTCTGCTAGTACCTATGGCTTTAAGAAGTTTAAGGACGGTTCTTTAGCTTTTGATGATCCTTTTGGTTACATAGATCAGATCAAAGGATACGCTAGGTCTGAAGGTGAGACTAAGGTAGGCTGGCTTGCTATGGATAAGGCCAACGGTCATTTGACATTCTTGAAGTATGACTTAGAGGATGAAGAAGCACCAGCCTACCCTGTTCTAAAGAAAGACATTGAAGAACGTATAATACATATCAAAGAGATGGTGCAGAAGGAAGAACCACCGGAGCTATGCTATGAGACTGTCCCAGACGGTAAGTCAGGCAACATGAAGCTGGCTATGGGCTGTTCTTACTGTCATTTTAAGCATTCTTGCTACCCTAACCTACGCGCCTTTGCGTACAGTTATGGGCCTAGGTACTTAACGGAGGTGGTCAATGAGCCTAAAGTCCAAGAAATACTCTAAGAGTGTATATAGGTCTGGACTTGAGAAGAAGTTCGCACAACTTATGCCTAAAGGCAGGTTCCTATATGAGCCATATGATATACCTTATGTTACACATAGGAAGTACAAGCCTGACTTTGTGGACAAGAAAACAGGTGACATCATAGAGACTAAAGGCTTCTTTAGATCAGGGGATACACAGAAATATACTGCTATCCGTGATATGATAGCACCTACTAAATTAGTATTTGTACTGTCTGACCCTAACAAGAAAGTTAGGAAAGGTTCTAAGATAACTATGGGACAGTGGTGCGCTAAGGAAGGATTTGATTTTTACACACTAGATGAGTATGCAGATCATGTCATTAACAATGGATGAGATAAGAGAACGTGTATTGACACGATACGATATAGATGACTTGCTTACATTGCTGGATGTTACAGCGGAAGAAATAGTAGACAGGTTTGAAGATAAGTTTATTAACAGGCTTTCTTTGTTTGAGGAAGAACTAGAAGGCCAGGAAACAGACAAATGGAGTGACGATGAAGACGATTGATGATGCTACACCGGAGGAATGGAATAGCTTACGCAAAGGTTTTAGATGGCCTTATGAGGCTGTAGAAGACGATGCTGTAAACGAACACCCTAGGTTTGCTGAAGCTGCTATGACAAGTAGCTATGACCCTGTAAATAACCCAGCGCATTACAATACTGGAGGAGGCATAGAGTGTATAGAGGCTATGGAAGCAATGCTTTCAAAGGAAGAGTTTACAGGATACCTGCGTGGTAACTCCTTCAAGTACAGATGGAGAATGAATCATAAAGGCAGAGCAGTACAAGACCTAAAGAAAGCACAGTGGTATGAGAACAAGCTGCTAAGTATTATAGAGAAAGGAACAAGCAATGATAAGTAAAGTAGGTAAGCAGGACTACTTAGGAATAGAGATTGATTACTCTAGGGAAGATGATCTTAATACTTTCTCCACTGAAACATTAAAAGATAGATACTTATGGGAGGATGAAACTCATGCACAAGAAGCCTTCGCAAGAGCCTCAGTCTATGGCGCAACGTATCAAGGCTATACTGACTACGATCTTGCACAGCGACTTTACAACTACTCTAGCAAGAGCTGGTTTGGTTTTAGCACTCCTATACTTAGCAACGGGGGAACCACTCGTGGTTTACCTATTAGCTGCTTTCTCAATTATGTTCCTGATTCGCGTGGCGGTCTATCTTCTCATTATGATGAAAACATTTGGCTTGCTAGTGGAGGTGGAGGCTTGGGTGGATACTGGGGTGATGTTAGAAGTAACGGCGTTTCTACTGCTAACGGTAGTCAGTCTACTGGTAGCATCCCATTCATGCATGTAGTAGACAGTCAGATGTTAGCCTTTAATCAAGGCGTTACTAGGAGAGGTAGTTATGCAGCGTATATGGACATCAGCCATCCAGAGATTGAAGAATTCATTGCTATGCGAAAGACAACTGGTGGAGATCTTAATCGTAAATGTCTTAATCTACACAATGGTGTTAACATTAGTGATGCCTTTCTCAAGCGTGTAAAGAATGATGAGAACTGGAGACTCATAGACCCTAAGTCTAAGCAGGCTATCAAGACTGTATCAGCTAGGGACTTGTGGTGGCAGCTACTGCACACTAGAGCAGAGACAGGTGAACCATACATTGTAAACATGGACAGGTGTAATGAAGCACTGCCTGAGTCTCAGAAGGAGCTAGGCTTAAAGATACGCCAGAGTAACCTATGCTCAGAGATTACACTACCTACAGGAGAAGACCGTACAGCAGTCTGCTGCCTGTCAAGTGTAAACCTAGAGTACTTTGATGAGTGGAAGGAACACCCTATGTTCATTGCTGATCTAGTTACCATGCTAGACAACATCATTGAACACTTTATTGAGAATGCTTGTGGGCGTATAACTAGGTACGCGGATAATAGAAAACCATATGGGGCTACCTATGATGAATTCGATGTACAAGAAGGTAAGGAAGGCTTTAGAAAAGCCGCTTATAGTGCATATAGAGAACGCGCAATTGGGCTTGGAGCAATGGGGTTTCATAGCTACTTACAACGTAATAGCATTCCTTTTGAAAGTATGTACGCCTCCTCCTTCAATAACAGAGCTTTTAAGCATATCAAAGAGCAGGCCAGTGAAGCAAGTGAATTTCTTGGGGAAATACGCGGCGAAGCACCTGATATGGCTGGTAGCGGTAAGCGTAATTCTCACCTTCTTGCTATTGCTCCTAATGCCTCTAGTAGCATTATATGCGGTGGAACGTCTCCTTCAATTGAGCCTACTAGGGCTAACGTATTTACGCACAAAACGCTAACAGGATCATACAAGGTACAGAACAAGTACCTAACTGAACTGCTAGAGTCCAAAGGTATGAACAATGAAAAGACTTGGAAAGCTATTGCGGCTGCTGAAGGTTCTGTGGCAGAGCTTAATGGACTTACTGAAGATGAGAAAGATGTATTCAAGACTGCACCTGAACTGAATCAGATATGGATCATAGAGCACGCATATCAACGTCAGAAGTATGTATGCCAGGCACAGTCTGTGAATCTATTCTTTAACCCACCACCGGCTACAGCACCACAGGAGGTACATGATGAGTATCTGGAGTATGTTAATAGTGTACATTGGACAGGAGCTAACAAACTCAAATCTATGTATTACCTGCGCTCTACAGCAGCTAGAAATACAGAGAATGTTAACATTAAGATACCAAGAATTAACCTTGAAGATGGGGAGTGCCTAAGCTGTGAAGGATGACCACCCAATATATAGAGCTATGTTTTATATAGATGAGCTAAAGAAAGCAGTAGACTGGCCTTCTTACTTAGAGTACTATAGAGAGCAGGATAGAGACATAGCTACCTACTCAGGCTTCTGTGCTCAGATGTGGGCTAACTATATGAATGATGAGGTAAGGAGAAAGACACCTTTGACTTATGCACAATACATCAGTAAGTATGAAGGATTATTAAAAGAAGGTTACAATGAAAGGTACAAAGATGGAAGATCATAAAATAAGAGCTTTGAAAGATTACTACAAAGCACAGATAACTTGGGCGCTTTCAGAGCTTCAGAGTTACTTAGAGCACCCATCAGCCGTAGGGGAGCACACGTTCTTAGAAACTATGGACAAGCTAGTACAGCAGGTAGCTGAGAATGAAGACAAGATGATAATACTGGAGACACACTTCAGTGAGTAATATAATTAAATTAGCACCGGATGCTGCAAGTGCAGATGATATATTAGAGGATGCTATAGGTAGTTTTAAGGAGCTTCTTATTATAGGCTGGGACAAAGATGGGGATTTTCTTAGAGTTATGACAAGTTCTACATTAAGCAGTGCAGATAGCTTGTACCTAATGAAACTATTTGAGACAGCGTTAATAACTAATGTACTACAGGACGCATAATGACTGAAGATTTAGTAGCAAAAGTAAACCTTTGGAGTATGTCCAGAGGTATCATAAACAACAGTACACCATTGGCACAGTTTGCAAAGCTAGTGTCTGAGGTAGGTGAGCTAGGGGATAACATAGCCAAGCAGCGCAACGTAGAGGATGATATAGGCGATTGTTTGGTAGTACTTAACACACTGGCTGTCATGTTTGATACGTCCTTAGAACGCTGCCTAGAGGTAGCCTACGATGACATCAAAGACCGCAGAGGTCACATGAACAGTGAAGGTATATTTATTAAAGAAGGAGATGTGGCATGAGCCTACTAGGAACAAGAGATTACTACAAACCATTTGAGCATCCGTGGATGTTTGACTACTACTCACAGCAGAATCAGATGCACTGGTTCCCTGAGGATGTACCTCTACATAATGATGTAAAGGACTGGCAGACTATGACTGCTGAAGAAAAGAACCTACTTACACAGATCTTTAGACTGTTTACACAATCAGATGTAGATGTAAGCTCTGGTTATGTAGATAGATACATGAAGATCTTTAAGAAGCCTGAAGCTAGGATGATGATGGGTGCCTTTAACAACATGGAGTCCATACACCAGCACGCCTACAGTCTACTATTAGACACCGTAGGGATGCCAGAGGTGGAGTATAAGGCGTTTGCAGACTATGAGGCTATGGCAGACAAGCATGAGTATATAGACTCTGTGAAGGTCACTAAAGGAGACAAGAGAAGCATAGCTAAGGCACTTGCTGTGTACTCTGGGTTCACTGAAGGTCTACAATTGTTCTCTAGCTTCATTATCCTACTGAACTTCCCTAGGTTTGGTAAGATGAAGGGCATGGGTCAGATCATTACATACAGCATCAGAGATGAATCACTGCACGTAGAGGCAATGACTAAGCTGTTCAGAGAGTTTATACAAGAGAACATAGACATCTGGGACGATGAGTTCAAGGCTGAGATCTACCAAGCCTGTAGAGAGATGGTTGCCTTAGAGGATAGATTCCTGGATCTAGTGTTTGAACAAGGTAATATTGAAGGATTGGCTAAGGCTGAGATGCAGAAGTACATCAGGTACATTGCTGACCGTAGACTGCTACAGCTAGGACTGAAGCCTAACTACAATGTCAAAGATAATCCTCTGGATTGGCTGGATGATGTACTAGGTGTAGAACACCAGAACTTCTTTGAAGGCAGAGCTACTACATATATGAAGGCTGGTATGCGTGGTGACGTTGGTAAGGTTAAGTTTGCTGATGTAGCATAAGGAACTTGGGGGCGCAATGCCCCCCCATTGTTTCTACATTCCTAGCTTAATACTATTCTTAGCTTCTTCTCTGTCCTTCCATTCTTGATTTTTCTCCATACCACCTCCTAAATAAGTATAGTAAAACTTACCTAGTACTGGTACGTTTTTCAGTGCTCTGTCAATCTTTTCAGGATCACCACTAAGTGCTGCTACAGTAGTGTCGATTACACCAACAGCAGCAGGCATTATCTGAGAAACTACTGCCTCCGCTGGCTTACCTTCAGCAAGATACTTGTCTATAGTGTACCTGTTTAGAAAAGCTGTAGACATAATACTGTTTAATATGTTGTCTGCATAAGCTGTAGGAGTAACTGATCTTTCATCTCCACCTGATAAGTAGTAGTCTCTTACCGTAGCAACAGATCCATTACCTATGCCCATGATTGCCCCATACCGCGCTAAGTTACCTACTCCTTTTAGTCTGGTAGCTTTGTCTTTAGACCTTATGTCTTTAATAGCTGTGTTTCTAACTAAGTCTAGCTGCTTAATCATGTATGTCTTTAAGCTATAAAAGATTCTACCATTCTCCATTGTTAAGTACTTCTCAGGTAGCTCAGATAAAGCTATAGGCTGAACATCTGCTAGGTCATTCCATATTAAAGTCTTAACCCTGTCAGTTATTTGTTTACTTCCTAGCTCTTCAATAAGAGCACCTGTTTCATTTCCAAACACTTCACCCCATTGCTTTTCTAAAGCAGCCCTACCTTCTGAATTAGTAGCCATCTTCTGATACTTAATTAAAGATGAGTTAATAACAGCGTTCTTACCTATTCTATCTACAGCTTTGAACCCAGATAGCCCTAGTGTTTTATCTAGTAATTTACTTAAACCACCACCGCTGTTCATTTCAGCAGCTACATTGTTTATAATACCTATGTCTTCAGCGTCTAATTGTTTGCCTTTGAAACCTTCAAATACATTTCTAAAACCATTAAGATATACAGCACTACCTACGTCACCTAACTGCACAGCCGCAGAGTCTATTTGAGCAAGCAAACTCATGTACTGTAAGTCCCTACCAATAGAGGTAACTTTACCCATCTTTAAGTCTTCACCATCAAACCTAGCTGATATAAGGTTTTGCAGATCATTCATAGCATCTTGAGACAGGTTACTTGTTTCCCTAGCTATTAAAGCACCAGCGGAAGAATTGTAATCTAAGTCATCAGATCCTTCCTTTACCCTGCCATCTTTACCAAAGAACCTTCTTTTCTCTACTTCTTGTACAGCTTTGTTTAAGTACATCTGTAAAGACTCAGGAGCAGAGTGGTAAAACCTTTGTAAGTTTTCCTCTAAGAAAGGAATTTCTCTAGTAGCTTTAAGTCTTTGCATACCTGTAGGTGTAGGCCTATAACCCATCAAGACTTTATTTATTGTGTCAGCTTCTTCCTCTGCTGAAAGAACGTATTGCTTCTTATCACCTTTTGTTTTACCTATACGCACACGTTCTGCTTCTAAGGCTTTAGTAATATAGCTTTTAGTTTTAGTTCCCAGAGCTTGCATAAGTCCTTCACGGTCTTTAACTGACCTAGGGAAGTAATCATCTTGAAACCTTACTTTAACTCCTGCTTGCTGTAGCTCATCAAACATACTTCTTAGAGTATTATTTATTTTAGGTAGTGTACTTGCAAGTTCAGGAAAGTATTCTTCTGCAATCTGTGTAGCTTTAGCGTAGTTATTGTTAAACAAAGCATTCTCTAAAGCAATCCAATTAGGATTACCTGCTTTAGACTGCCTCATACCTACGTTAAAAAAGTCTACAAACTCATTAGATAGTTCTCCTTTCCTTTGATGAACCTTACGGTCTACTTCTCTTAGAGCTACCATGAGAGGCTTACTATACTCTCCTATACGTGAGCTAATAGGTCGAATGATAGCGTCTACCTTTCTGCCTATTACACTTTGATTGTACAAAGGATTATCTATCTGCTTTAGTATCTCATCAGCGTCACCTTTAGCGGGTATAGTCCAAGGTCTATCAGCGTCAGCCATAGCAGTAAGTACTTGCTTATCAGTCAAGCCTAAGTTTGCTTTTACTAAAGGAAGTATCTCATCGTCAGTTCTACCTGCAACCACTAAACGCGCTGCTTCTTCATCCATTTTAGTTATAACATTGTTAGCAGCATCAGCAGACTTTTGAACATCTGTTCTACTATCAAATACTTTTGTTATAGCCTTAGCTGCATTATCCATTCTAGTTTTAGCTTGAGAAAGCAATTGAGTCTTAGGAGCCTTCTGTATTAACTGGCCTCCTCTTGTTATAGCAGCAGGTAAGACAGCACCAGTTACAGTGTACCCAGCTAATGTAGCAGCATCGAATTCATTCTTAGTAGCCATTGATCCAAGGCCAGCAGTAAAACCTACACCTCCCCCAATAGCAGTCATAGCTTTTAAACTCTGCCCTACAGGTAATGCAGTAGAAGGATCAAGTAATGCTTTAAATACCGACCCTGCTCCAGAGGCAACAGCATCTACACCAAACAACTGTTGCTTTGTAAGTGTATCAGCGTGTTCTTCTTGTACGCTTGCTTGCTTTTGAGACGCAGCTAGTTGTAGTCTTTCATCGTAGGTTAAAGCCTCGACTTCCTCACCCATACCTACTCTCATTGTAGGCAGCAGACTACCTTCTTCAAAAGAAATACTTACAGCAGCTTGAGGCAGAGCAGCGTTTAGTACAGTATTAAAGTCTGATATTAAATTACTGCCTTGGTCAAACGCTAAATGTGCTTCCTCCATAAAGGTAGGAGCTTCAGTCTGAGAACGCAGTACTGCTAGTGCTCTGTCTTCTAGTTCTTTCTCTGCATAAACCTCATCACCTTCAGCAAATCCTGGGATGTCTTGCATAAAAGCATCTAAGTTTGGCTCTACAGGGTCTACTACTTCAAAGTTTACATCTGCAAAAGGATCGGCTACAGCGGAAGGTTCTTCTTCTACTACTTCAAAGTCTATATTTGCAAAAGGATCAGCCATGTTTATACCTTACGAAGATTTAATTGTAATAGTTTGTCCTACTTTAACACCACGTTCTCTTAATGCTTTGCTGTTATCTAACATTTCTTGAGTTATAGTAGTAGTCTTGCCGTTGTCACTAGAAGCAGGAGCAACAGGAGCACTGTTTACAAAATCATTTAAGTTTGCAGGTCTACTAAAAGTAGCATCACGGCCTATTGGGTTATCTATTAACTTACCCATGTCTTCAACAGCACCACGCATTTCATCTTGAACTGTTGTTCTGTTTGCTTTTGATCGAGCTTCAGCAAGATCCATTGCAGTAGATTGAAAAGTAAGTTTATTAAGTCCTTTTAGTTCTTCAAAGTCGCCGTAAAAACCAAAATCAGCAGGGCCTAAAACATCATCTGACTCTTCTTTAAGTGCTTTCAGTACGTTTTTTAAGGATGTTTCAGTTCTACTATTTCTTTGTATAGGCTTATCACCTTTGGCTTGTTTAGGTCTTAAAGGATTATTACTACCACCTTCAATCCACTGTTTACCGTCCCATGAAGATAGTTTACCGTCAATAATAGCTGTAGGAACAGTAAAGCCGTCCTTATTAATAAAACCATCTAAATCAAAGTTAGTGCTGGTTTGCCCTCTTGTAAGGAACTTACCTACACCATTAAGCGTAAGTAAGTCATTCTCAAGCATCTTTTTAGCTAGTTCTTTCTTCTCATCAGAAACATCCAAGGTATCTATTAATACAGTAGCTTTATCTACGTTACCTTTTTTTAATCGTTCGGTTTCTTCTTTTCTTACATAAATCTTAAAAAGTTCATCATTTAATGCTTTAGGATCTTTTTCAAATAACCTCTTAAACCTTGAACTATCTGCATAACCTAAACTATTTACTAGATCTTTCTGACCTTCTAAGTCATCAGCAGCTACAGTCGCCGCTCTTTTTAGAGTAACTAAGTAATTAGAGCCTTGTGACGGACTGTAAGTGCCGTCTAAAACATAATTAGATGCTCCTATATCACCAAGATCAGCTAGTGCGTCAGCAATACTATGAACTCTTTGTTCTCCTTTAACTATATTAGCTAGTCTTTCTTGTTCAATCTTATCTCTTTGAGCATCACCAGCCATTTGTCTTTGCATCTGAATAATTTGATTACTAATTTGAGCACGCGCATTAGGGTCTGTTTCAAACTGTAAGCGTGCTTTAGCTGCTGCTATAGCACCTTGCGGAGTAGTAGTATCTATGCCTTGTTGAGCAGCCAGTATCTTTTCTTCAGGAGATCTCATGTCCACACCAAGCAAACCACCAGCACCTCTAGTCAACAAGTCAGTAATATTACTACCACCTATTAACGGCTGGCCTGTTGGCCCTACTTTGTTTACTGGATTATCTGTAAATAATCCTTTAAGACCACTACTAAAACCACTATTAAACGCCATCTCTATCTCCCTAAGAAAAAGTCAAATAGGCTATTGCCTGTACTGTCGCCTGCTGCCTCTACCTGACCTCTTGATTGTAGTAGTGTATTGTATAGTCCTGCTAAACCTTCTGCTCTACCTCTTTGAGCAGCTAAATTTTCTCCAAGTCCTGTCATACCAGCTTCAGCTAAGTAACCAGCACCTTGTCGTTGACCTGTGCCTGCAATGTCAGCCAAGCTAAGCGCAGGTGTTAATGAAGCAAGTAATTCACGCTCAGGCTGATACCCTAGACCCATAGAAGCACCTATGTTACCTAGCTCTGCTTCTTGTAGACCACTGGGTAGGAAGGAAGCTGATGACCCTAGACCAAACATACCAGTAGCAGCAGCTAAATCTGCCTCTCTCTGTGCTTGAGCTTGACCAATGGATGCTAGAGAAGCCTGATTCATAGCTTCAGCCCTAGCTTTCTCCATAGCAAACTGTTCAGGGGAGCCACCAAACATAGCTGTACGCAAGCCTGTACGTCCCTCTGAGGCCAGTTGTTCATTAAGAGCTAACTGTTGACGCTGTTCTTCAGGTAGCTGTGTAGCTCTAATGCGGTTGTAGATGTCTTGCTCTCTACCGGCAGTGCTACCTTGAGCTTGCTGTAGAAGCCCCTGTACGCCTCCTAAGGCTTGACCTTGGATACCTGAGACATCAGGAGCACCACCATAGCCACCTGTTAAACCGCCTGTAATACCAGCTAATTGAGACTGTAGAGCCTGTTGCTGTGGAGATAAGGTAGTAGTGAATCCTCCTTGTGGCCCAGCGGCTACACCACCAAAGCCTGTACTAATACTAAATGGCTTAAATGCTGTATCTGCTTGTGCTCTTTCACCTATAGCTAAACCTTCAGCTTGAGCAGTTTTACCTATACCTCTAAGCTCATTAAGTGCATCTACGCCTAAACCAGTTTGTAAAAGACTACCTCCTGGCCCGCTTAAGAAATCACTTAACAAACCTCCTAAATTACCCGCGCTTACTGTTTCTGATTCTGCCATTGTTATATTCTCTCTATACTAATAATGTTGTTACTACTGAAGCTGCACCAGTTACTACTACAGTAATAACAAGCCAAGCAAGGCGATCCCACTTCTGTGCATGGGATGCAGCTAGTTCCTTTAGTTGTCTTAGCTCCGCTGAAGCTTCACCCCAGCGTTCACCACATTCTTTCTCATGTTGTGCTATGCGTTCTAAAGCCTCCATAGCTAACTCTAGCTGCGTACCTTGCTCTAGCTTCATTATTGTTTAGCCTTACCTATGTTTAATGCAATAATGTCAAGCCACTTGTATGCTTTAGATACTAAGTTGTCATCTGTCTGCGTTGGTGTCACTGCTGCTATAGCTGACGCTAGAGCCACAAGAGCAGTTGCAATGTTAAATGCGTCTAATATGTAGTTCATGACGCTGTATACCCATTCCCTGCTGTAATAGCTGCGTTAGTTGCGGTCATAGATTCGCTACCCCAATCTTCCAAAGCTACCATAAGCTCTAGGTGCTGAGTGTTACGGTCTACACAGTCTTGACGGTCTTCTGCTGACTCATCAGCCATAGACTCACCTGCAATAACTGCTGTAATTAATGCTACGCTGTCACCCATTGCTGAGTAGTCTTGTGCGATTTGATCTGCTTCTCTAGTCATTGTTTTATCCCTCTAGTGCCGCTATGCGGTCTGTTAGTGCTGTAATTAGTGCGCTTTGTTCTTGAATAGCTTTAACAAGGATTGGTACAAACTTGCTGTACTGTAAACCCATCTGCTTGCCATCACTTGTAAGGCTAGTAGTTAGATTAGTTTTATCAGCAATTTTATATCCTGCCGCAATTTCTAGGGCTTCAACGTCTTGAGCCTTGAAACCTATGTCCAACCAATCTTCTTTGTGGGTTCCGTCTGGAGTCTGTGCGGTTAAATCATAATCATCAGCAGTCTTATCACCATACTTAGAACGCTTGTCCCACTTATAGGTTACAGGCTTTAGGTCTTTAACAAAGTCTAAGCCAAGGTCTAGGGCTGTGAAGTCTGTTTTATCTCTTGCATCTGAAGCTACAGTCCAATCGACTTGGATGTAAGCATCACCAATGTTTTCGTCACCTAAACAAATAGAACTGCTTCCAATGGTTTGTAGACCACCAGGACTTCCTGATCGACCTGCATCATTCCCTAAAAGAAGGTTATTTGAACCTGTGGTGACGTTTAGACCTGCGGCACGACCAACGGCGGTGTTATTATCACCTGTGGTGACTGAGGTTCCAGCCTGAGATCCCAATGCTGTGTTTTGATCACCTGTGGTGGTAGCGTATAAAGTGTTTAAGCCAAGAGCAGTATTTTCAGCACCTGTGGTGTTTGCTACTAAAGCACTTTTACCCACTGCGGTGTTGTTAGAGGCTGTAGTGTTTGCGTACAAAGCACTTTCGCCCACGGCTGTGTTGTTACTTCCTGTGGTATTAAGACCTAAAGAATCACGCCCAAAACCAGAGTTGTACGATCCTGTGGTGTTAGTAGTCAGCGTAGTTCCACCCATAGCAGCATTAGCTGTACCTGTGGTGTTTGCGGCTAAAGAACTCTTACCAACCGCTGTGTTGTTGGCCCCTGTAGTATTCGAGCCTAAAGAGGACTTACCCACTGCGGTATTATAACTGGCTGTGGTTGCGTTTGATAAAGCACTATAACCAACGGCAACATTCTCTGCGCCTGTAGTAATTGCATCACCAGCTTCAGCACCCACCGCCGTGTTTTCTGCGCCTGTGGTGTTTGCTAATAAAGCATCTGTACCAACCGCTGTGTTGTTAGATGCTGTGCTGTTAGCACTTAAAGCTCTATAGCCTAATGCTACATTTGAAGCACCTGTTGTATTAGCATCAAGAGAATTTGTACCAACTGATGTGTTATTTGCACCTGTTGTATTCACACCTAAAGCATTAGCACCAATTCCGATATTATTAGCTGCGGTAGTATTCGCATCAAGCGCACCACTTCCAACTGCAACAAGATTATTTCCAGTGGTGTTTGCACCTAATGCAGCATACCCAACTGCGGTGTTGTCATCTGCTGTAGTAGTAGCATCGCCTGCAAGACCACCCACAAAAGTGTTCTGTTTGCCCGTGGTGACTGCTTGACCTGCGTCTGTACCTACCGCTGTGTTAAAAGCATCTGTAGCTGAGGTGAAGTTTTGAGCATATAAAGCGTTAATTCCTACTGCTACACTTTTACTTCCTTGTGTATCTGAACTTAAAGCCGCATAACCTAACGCAACATTTCTAGTGCCTACAGTTAAAGCATCACCAGTTTGATAGCCTAAAGCCGTATTAAAATCACCCGTAGTAATCGCAGTACCCGCTTCATCGCCCACAACCACGTTGTAGTTGCCGCCAGAGGCTATGGAGTTACCTGCGTTGACACCTATACGGGTGTTAGAGGTTCCTGCTGATGATGTGAAAGGGACTACTCCAAACTCAATAGTTTCACCCGCTGCATCAATTTTTAAAGCATTTATATTGCCATTAGACTCAATACGAAAGTCTAGGTCTGCACTAGATTCATTAAATACAGTTTCAGTAGGGCTTATAAACAAGCGTGAATTAGAAGAACCAGCAGTTAACGTAGATAGTTCTAAAGCAAAGTCTTCAGAGCCATTAGATACATCTGTTATTTGTGAAGTTATCTGACCGTAGAATGTTTTCTCATCGGCATCGTTTTTACCTGAGAAGTACACTTGACCAGTTAAGTCATTGTCCGCTGCTGATACAGAGTTTCTAAATAGATCTAGTATTGGCCCTGCGCTAGCATCAGCGTCCGTAGAGATCAGTGCTAATTGAGTAGTGTTATCGGATGTAGTGATAGTAGCATTGCCAGTTAAAGCCGCGTCTGCGCCACTAATCTTACTGTCTAACTGAGTCTGTATAGCTGAAGTTACACCGTCTGTGTAATTAAGTTCTGCTGTAGTTGCTGTAACGCCATCTAAAAGATTTAACTCAGTTGCGGTAGAGGTTACACCGTCAAGAATGTTTAGTTCAGCAGTAGTGCTAGTGACACCATC
>Ga0196889_1000118_pt1 | contig 25940 bp, 44 predicted proteins | sample VirMetDEL_Nov_12_FD_166415 | JGI IMG/M metagenome (GOLD analysis project Ga0196889, IMG submission 166415) | Aqueous microbial communities from the Delaware River and Bay under freshwater to marine salinity gradient to study organic matter... | ecosystem: Environmental > Aquatic > Marine >...
ATCTCCTGCAAAAGTTGCGTTTTGTGAACTATCTAAAGTTAAAGCAGTTGTTCCACCACTGGTCATAAAAGTTAAACTTGAGCTACTACCTAAGGCACTTATAGAACCAACTAGATTCGCTGATTTAAATATAGCCACACCACCATTACCAGCATCATTCCCTGATTGTACCATTATTCCTTCAGTATCTACTAAACTATCTTGATTTACTGTTAATTTAGCTAATGGAGTATCTTCATCTATTCCTATTTTACCCCCAGATGTTATATATATTGCTTCTGAAGTTGCGTTATCATCAATACCTGTTGATGTAAAGTTAGTTATCTTATCTCCTGATGTTATAGCTATATCAGTTCCTCCTGTAGTATTACCTATTGCAAGTATTTCTGCTAAAGTATCTTGACCTTCTACTGCTGCATCTACATATCCTTTAGAAGCTGCATCTGTACTTGCACTTGGAGTAGCAGGTATTGTAACTTGGTCACTAAATGTTTTTACTCCACCAATAGATTGATTACCAGTAGTCATTACTGCTCCTGCTGCCAATACATTAGTAGCATCAGTTACATCAGCACTCGCTTCAATACCATTTAACTTAGTTTCATCAGCATCTGTAAAAGCATTAGTATTTGCATTACTTTCATAAGCAGTTTTAATTTCAGCAGCAGTTTGGTCAGCAGTTGCACCAGATTCTATTCCATCTAGCTTAGCTCCATCTGTAGCAACATCTCTACCATCAACTGTTCCTGAAAGTATTATATCTCCTTCAAATGTAGCGTCTTGTGAAGTGTCTATTGTTAAAGCTAATGTTTCTGCTGTATTAAATATTAAGTCACCTGTAGCTGTAGTTACTTCATTACCACCAGAACTTGTAATTATTCTTAAATCATAGTCATCAGAGTTAGGTGCTTTTAAATCTATATAGCCACCTGAAGCTCCTCCTATTTCTATTCTACCAAAAGCAGAGCCTTCAACACTAATTACATCATCTACATCTAATGTTCCGTCAATATCTACATCACCACTAAAATCTGCTGTTGTAGCACTTATACCTCCAACAAAAGTTGCATCTTGTGAAGTGTCTATTGTTAATGCAGTACCTCCGTTTTGTAGAAACTTTAATGTATTGTTTGTGTTACTACCAATTACAACTTCAGAACTACTAGCATAGAATATACCCTGTACATTATTTGTTGTGTTTTGAATAGACAACGTTGGAACTCCAGAATTTTGAATAACAACATTTCCTGAAAAATTTGCACCTGTACTAGATATAGTACCTCCTATAAAATTACCCTCTAAATTAGCAATTAAAGTAGCTACTGCATATCCTGTTCCACTAGTGTTTACTGTTGTAGTAGGTTCAGCTTCTAGTCCTTTAAATAACCTGTATTTACCTGTTAGAGCTTCTCTAAACAGTCCTGAGTATAGTGTAGTACCAGAAGGAGTATATTTGCCATAAAAACCTATGTCAACTGCATCTGTAGAAGTGTTGTTATTTGCTAATACAATTAAAGGGTCTTTTACCGTTAATGTATCTGTTCCTACTGTTGTAGTGCTTCCTTCAACTACTAAGTTTCCAATGACTGTTAAATTGCTACCTATTTTAGCATCTCCAAAGATGTGAAGATTTAATCCTGATTCTGGAGTAACACCTATACCTACTTGAGTAGTAGATACAAACACAGGAGAATTGTTACCAAAACCATCAGTTAGTTGTTTGGCTGAAGTAGTTATATTTCCATTATCAGAAAACTTTACAAGTGACTGATAGGTATTTTTTATTTTATTTCCTGAAAGTGTAGCCATTATCCTTCTTTTTTAAATAAGTTAGTAATTTTTTTACATTAACCTCTTTAGGTTTGTAATTCTTCTTTATAATACCCATCCGTGAAATCCTGTGTCTTTATCTGGATAAATATCTTGGTTAGAATTACTATAATACTCATCAAATTTAGATGGTGCATTATAAGTCATATAGTCAATAAATCTTTGTGCATAATACTCAGCAAAATCTCTCTCCTTTTGAATTAAGAAATCTATCTCTTCTTTATTAGCTATCTGACTGTTTTCAGAGTTATGTTTATATACACCTCCATTTGATATAGAATAAGCTGCAAACGGCAAGTATTCAACCATAGCAAAGTGAATTAACATGGGTTGTATATAGTCGTTAACTAAATCTAAGTAATCACCAGTTAAATTTCCTGCTATTATATCAGCACTTATCTTGTCATATAAATCTGTGCCTAAATAGTTTTGTACATGAATTTCTTGAGCCAAACTAATAAACTGTATAAATTTATCTGTATCTACATTTGAATTTAATGCAGTATTCTTAACTAAATCTGACCTTTTTATAAATAGTGCTGTTGCCATTATTCTTCTATATTTATTTGTTCTTCTTCTATTTTTGCACTATCATCTTTTTTTATTCCTGTTTCTTTTTCTATTTCTGCATCTGTAACAGCATTAGTTAAATCAGTAAATTCTAAAGGTTGTAGTGTTTTAAAGTATATGTCTAATTCAATTCCGTTATACATTAATACTTTTTCTAGTTCATCTAGTATAGTAACTTGCATCGGTCTTATAACTGTATTATCCATAAGTAAAGATGCTGTTTGTAGTTCTTCAGCATTGTTTCCTAAACCTGTATTATCTTTTATACCTACAAGCATAGGAGATACAATTCTATGCGATACCATTACCTTTCTCATAGATTCATCACTAAGAAACTTATACTGCTCATGTGCGTCACTTAATATCACTGGCTCAATACTTGCAGAAAGCTCTTTGCTATCATTAAATGCCAATATAAATCTACCAGCATTAGAAGAACCACTAAATTTTTCTTGTATGTTTTGTTCTATAAGAGACCTTTGTTCTTCTGTAGGAACACCATTATTAAAATTAATAAGCATACTTGGGGCAAGTCCATTTTGTATATTATTTATATGATAATTCGCTATCTCTTCTTCTAGTTCTGCGTATTGTAAACCTCCTTGATAATCTACTGGTGAATAGTAATAAAATCCAGCTCTATAAGGTTTAATATATAATATTTCTAATCCTGAGTTGCTTGTTCCAAATGCAGGTATTCTTTTAGGGTTCATCTTGTAGTTAACCTCTGACCAATCTTTAGCATAGTAATAACCTTGTATTTCACCCTTGTTATTTGCTTTCTCTGCCCTTAACGTCTCTACAGGTATATGTTCTACTTGCACAATCTTTTTCCTGTCCTTAGAATAGATTATTTGAATTGCAGCCTGACCCATCATTTTATAGTCGTAGCATACTTTTTTCATACAAGATTTAGTAAAGAGTTCTTTCATCTCTATGTAATCTTTACTCTTTGTATCTTCTTCTACAGCATCAAGCCCTTTACCATATATCATTTCAGCAATACCATTTATAGCGGCATTGTTTGTGGGGCTTCCGTTATATCTATCTATTAAATAACTAAAATAATTATTGTCATCTCCATATTCTACCCAATCTCTGTTGTATTGTTCTTTTATTTCAGGTCTTGTATAAGATGACATGTTGACTATGTGTATCTTTCCTTTTTCTACTTTAGGCAAAGAGTTATTGTATCTTTTTTTTGCCATTTTATTTACTTTTCTCATATTATTACAAAATCGTTATCGTATGTGTTTTCTGTAGTGTATTCTCCAGAGTGTACATCAAAGGTATTAAAATTAGTTTGATTTGTACAGAAAATAGAACCTCTATATATTATCGTAGAGCCACTTTTAATTACAAATGAATAAAACCTGTCCTCAACTAAAGAAAAGCTCCCTGTAAGCGTCATATAGCCGTTAGAATTAGCTACAGTAACAGAAACAGCACTTGTGGTTCTTTTAGACTTGTCAGTTAATTGAAATGTAACCGAGCTTGGTGTACTTCTAGGAATTACCTTAAAACTCTGAGCATCTGTTGATGTTGTTAATATAACCATATTATAAGTAACAAATAATACTTAATTTGTTTTCATAAAAAAAGGGACACCGAAGTATCCCTTTAATTTCACCTAATTAAATTTAATTATTAATCATTACTACCTTCTGTAATAGTTACAGTTCCTGATAATCCAGCAAATTCACTGAATGGAAAAGTAGCAGCAGTAGAAAGAACTTCCATAAAGTTAGATGGTTCTCTTTCCATAGCAGACAAAGTAAGTGTGTAACCACTTAAATCTCCCATAGCAGCTCCAGTTACAATAGTTCCTCCTGATACATCAGCACCATGCTCTAAACCCATTAAAAACACATTACCGTTATAATCTTCAACAGCAACGTGAGGTCTTCCGTAAGCTAATAATTTTAATTCTTTATTATCTTCTTTAGATAATTTGTGTAGTGTAAGATTCAATGTTTGTTCAAAGAATGTAGTTCCGTTTTCTCTTGATGCGGTAATATTTTGCTCAAAAGATGAATTTCCTTTAACTTCATATTTAAAAGCTGTTAAATTGTTACTAGAATCTCCTGTCATATCTGTTATTTCATCATCGGTTTTAGTAACCGTACCTAAGTCTCCAAAGTCAACAAAATAAACATTTTTAATACCACCAACGACATCTTTACAAGGTTCTTTTCTACCTATATTTAATCCACAAGCCATAGTTTTATTATTTATTATAAAAAAAGGGTAAGCAGATATTTACCTACCTACCCTAATTTTTGGTTAATTTAATTTATTAAGAATAAAGAACTATATCAGAACCTATTCCGTACTGTACTCCAGCAGTAAATCTCATAACAACTCTTACGTTTTGAGAACCGTCTAGGTCAGCCATATCTATCAACTTAACTTCGTTGTGGTCAGATAAAAGACCTGTTCCAAAGAATAAGTTAGATTTTTCAGCAGCAACTGCTTTATTGTCACCAAGTCCATTAGCAACAAATAATTTTACACCATCAAAAGATAATGCTCCATTTTGCCACCACATAGTACCTTGATTAGATACACCGTTAGCTCCAATGCTAGATACATTTTCACTTCCAGCAGCGTTTTCTAAGATTCCAAATCCTCCTAGTGCTCTTACGTAAGCTCTAGCAATATTTTGAGACACATAGATGTATAAATCTTCTTTTCCGTATAAAGCAGAAGGAATAGCGTCAACTATTTTTCCTAGCTCTGCAATTACGTTAGCAGAAGTTACAGTTCCAGCAGCAACGTCAATAATATCTCCGTCAGCAGCCATTAAAGTAGAGAACCCATCAAATTCACCAGCGTTAGCGTTAACACCAGACCAGATGTTGTTTTCTGTTTTTTCAGCAACTAATCCAGAAACATGACCAATTAAGTAGTCACTGAATTTAGGAGGTAAGTTGTCAAAAGCAGAGTATCCCATAGATACAGCTTCCCAGTCACTTCTAAAGTCTTTCTTACAAAGCTCTAGGTTTACTTGGAATTCTTCTGGTTGTAGGATTCTTTCAGTTAATGTAATAGTTGCAGTATCAGTAAAGTCACAAGTTGCGTCTTTGATTACGTTAGAATCAGTAGCAATCTTTTTGATTACCTCTTTGAACTTTACATTTGGTTTGATTTCAATACCACCTCTATCAAGTGTAACACCTGATAATAAAGCAGCAGAAATGTACTTGCCTGCAAATTCGCCAGCATAAGTACTTGTAATTGATGTAGTAGTAGCCATTTTTTAATTGTTTTTGTTTTAGTTTATTTTAAATTAGCAATTCTGTTCATTACTCTATCTCTAGTGCTCATTACTTTGTTTTGACCATAAGATTTAAAGTTTTGTTTTACTTCCCCTTCAGGGTTGTGTGCGATTGGTTCTGAAGCTGGTTCAGCAGATAACTTCTCTATTTTGTTTTGCATAGATAGTTTTTCTTCACCGTAACCTAATTTCATTTCCTCAATCAATCCTTTTAATTCAGAGATTTTAGAATCAAACTCGTCTCTCCCAACGTATTTAGTTTCATCCATTTCAATTTCTTGAGAAGCTTCCTTTATAACTGGAACTTCTTCTTGTAATTCTTCAGAAACAACTTCTTCAGTAGATAATTCCTCTTTAACTTCTTCTTGGCAGGCAAGTTCTGTTAATTCTTGAGATAATTTTTCTTCTTCTTTAATTTGTTCCGAAAGATTTACTTCTTGATTCACTTCAACTTCTTTTACTTCATCTTTCTTAACTAGTGATAGTTTTTCCATGATGTCGTTCAAAATTGATGTAGCTTTAGTGTTTTCCATAAATTTCGATTATTAAATTAATTTATCTTACTTAAATAACTGTATGTAAAAAGGTTGTTACATTTTTAGTTTGCAGCAAGACAAGCTGAACAATTATCATATACATTAACAGATTCAATTTCTAGTCCAACTTCTGTAGTTGTTCTAAGAACAGTATAACATCCTGTGTGATGACTATTTTTTAATGTTAAATGATAAATATTTCCAACAACTAAAGATATTGTGTCTGACCAAACATTATGTTTATGACCACCTGTACAAAACTCAACTCTATACATATTAGATTTTGGTGCTTCAGCTCTTGTTTTTCCAATACCCTGACTTCTTAAAGTTCCATCACAACACTTTCTTGAGTATGTGCCGTCTTTACACATGCAACCTCTTCTACTGCCACTTGGAACAGCGTTTCCTACAGTTTCATTTGTTTTTTTCATAGTTATTGTTTAGGCACACAATTAGGCACTAATACTCCGTTTTTATCTTTCATTCCAATTTGCTCATATCCTTCTTGACAAGGGTCGTTAAGTTCTATTTCACCAAGCTCTTTAAGTTTGCCTCTTGACCAATTCAATCCTGCTTTACCTCCCCATAATAAATAAGATATAGTTCCACAAGCTTTACTATCAGATTCATCATAATATGTTTCTGCTCGACTTAAATATGAGTACATTCTTTTAATTGTAGATACAGATAATTTTTCTCCTCTAGCTAATTGTTGAGCTCTTACTTTACCTACGCTAGTTGCACATTTATTGTTTACTTTTTCATTTAAATCAATACCTCTTTTAGCATTGTTTCTTACACCACTTCCATAATCACTATAAGTTTTTAATTCATACTTGTTATCTAGTATTGAATTGGCAATCTCTAATAATATCTCTCTAGCTTCTTCTTCATTGTTTATTTCATTTATTTTACTCATAGCTATTTTATCAGTAAAATAACCTTCTATAGAGAATCCTTTTACTTTACCTGTTTTAACATAATCATTCCAAACATCATCATTGTTTACTTTCATAGAAACCATCCAAGTACCTATAGGTAAATCCATATCATACTTTCTTGACTTGTCATGCACATCATCTTCTATAATCCAAGATTCAACAACGGATAAACCATGCAGTTCAGCTTGATGTTCTAAAGTAGATTTGTTTTGATTACCTCTCATTAAGAATAATTGAGATGCTTGTCTTACTGTATCTTCACTAAAGAATATATAATACTCATCTTCACCACTTTTTCTATAGATGTTTTTATTAGGAACTAAGGCAGCACCCATTAATATTTTCTTTTCTTTATTTACTTCAGCAAGTTTTATTTCGTGCTGTTTAGATAATGCAATAAAGTTTTCTTCTATTGCTGGCTCATCTACAATAGATATAGCTTCTATTCCAGATAATTCTTGTTCTTCGTCTATAAGTAGTTCTACTATTTTCATATTGAATTTGTTTTAATAATTAACCTATTGTTGCTCCTGTTGTTATACTTCTATCTAATTCTTGAGCTGATGTTATGTCTCCACTTACTACATAAGCTCTCAATGGTTGTCCAAATTGTCCGCTTATAACTTGACCTAGTTGATTAGCACTTCCTTGTCCTACCACATTAAAGTCAGGTGCCTGTACTGAAACTGGTCTTGCCGCACCTCCTGTTACAGAAGTTTCTTTCATTCCCTTTGCTTTTACAGACAAAATTGCTTTTACATTTGCCAACCCAGCAAGTGTGGCAGCAGCTGCCGCTATAATTGCTCTACCTTGTGAGGTTGGGTCAAGAGGTACTAATTGACTTTCATAAGCTTTTTGTGCTGCTGAATAAGTTGAAAATAAAGTTCCTGCAACAGCTAATGCCTTTCCTGCACCAGTAGATTCACCAGCTATTTTTGCTGCCGACATTAATCCTTTACCAATGTTATCTAATGCTTCAAGTTTAGATTCTGCTTCAAGCTTATCAATTTCTTCTTTTGCTTCTTGTGTTTCTTTAGCCGCTTCTATATCTTTTTTATCATAAAAAGCATTTATTTCTAACCTTGCTTGTCTTTTAGCTATTTCATTGCCTTCTATAGCATCTACTTCAGCTAATGCTTGTATTCTTTGTAATTCAGATTTTTCTAAAGCAGTTTCTTTATCTTTAACGTCTTGTTGTTGGTTTTTCTTAAAGAACTTACTTCTAATATTACCTAAAGCTTTAATTGCAGCTATTTCTTTATCTACATTTCCTATTTTAGTTTTAGTATATTCATCTTCAACAGCAACATCTTCTTTTACTTGTGTTTTTCTCAAATTTACAAAATCTAAATATCTTTCCCTTTCTTCTTTTAATCTATCAATTCTTTCAGTTATACTTTCACTTAATCCACCATAAGCTTTAGCTGTTCCTTCTAAAGCAGCTTTTTCTGCTTCATACCCAGCCAAAGTGCTTGTCATTGATTTAGTTAAGTTTGCTCCAGCAGCACCCAATCCACCATAAGCATCAGTGGCATCACTTACTTGTTTTTTCTCTAATTTTTCAGCAGCTATAAGCTCATCTAATAGTTTTATTCTTTCTTTTACTTGACTTTCAGTTTTAAATCCTAGTTCAAGCTGGTCATTCTTTAAATCTATTTCAGCTTGTAGTATTTCTGATGATATTTTTTCTATTTCATTTTCTGCTGCTCTGGCTATTGCAAGTTCCATTATAGAATCTCTATATAAATCGTTTTGAATACTTGCAGCTTTAGTTTTGTTTTTAACATCTTCTAATGTAACATTTGCTTTTTGCAAGCTATCTATATAATCAGGATATTCATCATTTAATTCTTCTATAGCTATTTTTTTTTCTTCTTCACTTTTTGTAACATCTTCTAAAGTTGCTATATATAATTCAAAATTACCATTAACTTCTTTTACTGTATCAGATGCTTTATTAAATATTTTGTCAAAATCTTCTATTCCAAAAACTACATCTTTAAAGAAAGTTGTAACTTTATCTAAGTTTTGTATTAATATTTGTCCTCCTATTAAAAATAAAGCTTGTACAGATAATAATTTTTTAAACGCAGCACCTAATCCTTCAGCACTATTTGCACTAGCTTGAAATAAACTAAATAATTGACCTAAGTTGTTTGCTATAGCAGTAAAACCATAATTAAGGTCAGATGCTAAACGACCTGATTCCATTAATATAGCGTTATGTAAACCTGCTGATGCTGTGTTATTTTTTGTGTTTTTATTAACTTTAATTTGAGCATCACTCAAACCTTGCATAGCTTTTTCTACATTAGCTACGGCAATATTAGCATCTTTAGCACCTACTTGTATTTGTATAAGTATTTTTTTACTTGCCATGTCTTAATCTTTTTAGTTGTTCTTTCATTTGTTCAAAGTCTTTTACTCCTGCATATTTACCTTTTGCAATTTCTACATTTTCGCTTACACCGTACCAGTGGTCTGCATTTAATAAGTCAAGTATATTTTTTATCATAATATTTTATTTTATCCTCCTCCACTACAAGTTAAAGGATATGAAACGGTCACATCGAATTCAGATTGCCAAAACCCTTGTTTTCTATAAGAAGGAGTTGTCATGGTCATACCATCTGCATACCAGTTGTCATAATTGTTTGAATTACCATATTTACCGTTAGGTGCAAATACAGTTAACGATTTATTAGAATATATTTTACCTGTAGTTACAGAACCAAAAGATATTGAAGCTACATCTGAATATACAGTAACTAAAGTTCCAGTATCGCAAAGATTGTTTCCAAACCCAAAATATAATTGTATTTCATAATATGTTGGAGGCAATACATTAAGAAGTTCTAAGTTTGTTATTTCTGAATTAAAATTAGTTCTTGTTTGATTTATAGTATATTCATTATTATTTATTATAAACTTATCATTTAAGTTATAATTAATTAATACCTCTTCAGACAGGTGGCTATCTATTTTTAATATTCTTTTTCTTTTGTCAAACAAATCTCTTATGTAATTTCCATAGAAATTTCTAAATAATGAATTAGTGTTACCGTTATAATCTGTTAAAGTCCATTCATCAATTTCATTGTCAAAGTTTATTGTATATTCTGGATAAATATTTACATTTGAACTATAAGATGAATTATAGTTGTACAAAACTATGCTTTGTCCTGAAGTATTAGTATTACTAGGTCTCCAATATCTAGTTATGTTATTTGGAGGATTGTTTGATATATTATCTACATCTATCCAGTTTATATATTGAGTTGTTCCTACCATAGTTTCTCTAATGCCATAAAATAATAATGGATTAGTTAAAACAGGGTCGTAATCACCTGTTGCTGGATAAACATCTATATCACTATCAAACTTACCGTCTGCTGCATATCCCCATAATATCTCTGTAATATCTCCATTGTTCTCATCAAACAATCTTTCGTATTTCATGTGTTCAAAAGGCAATTCAACTTTGTGTGTTTTTCCAGAATCCAAACCAGACAACGTAAAACTTTCATCACCAAACACTTCATTAAATTCTTCTTTATGTTCTTTTGCTATAAGCGTTTTGGGTTCTTTATACTTAAAATTTATAGTCTTATAGGTTATAGGAGCTTCTATAGTAGATTTTTCTATATTAACATATTTTGATATATCATAACTACCAGAAGATGGATTGTTTACAGCATTTGCATAGAAATCATCTAAAGTTTCTACAATTATTTTACCAAAGTTTGCACTTGCATAGTTGTCTTCATAATATGCAGTTAAATTAAACATCTTAAATATGCCAGTTAGAAAATCAATAACTTTTATTTTAGGCAGATGGTCCTTAACTATAATTTGATTAAGAGTGTTTATTTCAGCAGGACTAGTTACATATATAGCAGTTAAATCATTAGTTGCAGGTTGTGAAGGACCATCATCATACTCTTTATAATTTAAAGTTAAAGTAGGTGTAAAGAATACGGTAGATTCTGCTTCTACAGTCCATTTTATATTATAATTAGTTAAAGGTATGTCTTCATCAAAACTTATTCCCCAACTTAAACTGTTGTCATTAGTCACATCTTTAATTTCTGCAATAACAACATTAGATATAGAATCATAAGCTTTTATACTATATTTAACATCTGTATAACCAGTTTTTATGTCTAAAACTAAAGTAAAATTATATTCTTCTCTTCCTCGTCCTACAATGTCAAAAGTCCAATTAGTATCTGTTACATCAAAGCTTGTGCTGCCAGAAGACCTTGTTAAATCACTAATTATTTTACTTTGTGTTCCTTCTGTAGTTAACCCTCCTTTATTTCTATGTAGCCACATATATAAATTACTGAACGCATCACTAGTAAGAAAATTCCCTATAAAATCTATATTATATTTTTGTTCTATTGCTGTAATTAATTCAGTACATTTTATAGCTGGTTTTATATCAACATAAGATAGTCCTCTTTTAGATTGCGTGTTATCATAATATAAATTACCACTATATTGTATTTTTTCATATATTTCATAATTATCATTATTTTCAAAAATATGCTCGCTTAGAGCTATTGTAGTTGATGATGATACAAATGTAACTAATGCAGTAGTATTATTAGATGTATTTACAACGTAATCCCCTATATTAACACTTGTAAAATTAGCAGTTGAATCAACAAGTTTACTGTCACTGTTTGTTGTTGCTGTTCCTGATTTTATATAACTTGAGGAATCAAAATATAATCTTTTAGTATGCGTAATCAAAGGATATATAACAGAGTGGTTAACTGAATTTAAAGTTAATCCAGTTTGAAATCCTAAATATACGTTTCCAGCATTATAATCATGATTATAGTTATCTAAATAATCTAGTTGTTGCAACTCATCATCTTTCATTAAATCTTTAAGGTTTATGGTATTCCCATAAAATATAATGTTATAAGAAAAAGGCACATTATCTTTAAGTACAACTTTTTTTAGTTGTATTTTGCCTCTTCTAAACGGACTATAATTAACCTCAAGTATTGCGTCTTTTTTTATTCTATAGTCAAACCCATCTTCTATACTGCTATTATACCAGTGTTGTAGTATTTTGTTATTTTCTTTAGAGGCAGGAATATTAAAAGCTTGTGTAAAGTTAGTAAATATTTTTTCTGGTTCTTTTACATCTTGTATTTTAGAAGTAATGTTGATAGTTTCATTACTAAACATTTCTGCCTGCTGATAATTATTGTCTTTATCTTTTATGTATAATACTGGTTGTTCCACTATTGTATATTATTTATTTTATCAAACGCATAATCAAACTGAACTGTATATGATATTAACTTATCATTTACTGATTTCTTAAATTGCAAGCTGTTAGATTTAAGATTTATAGGTAAAGTATTATTACCGTCATAAACCCATACTTGTTCAGACAATATCATTTGTCTTATTATTTCATTAAACGACTCTTCATAGAATCCTGTGTTTATCGTAATAGATTCTTTTCCGTTAGCCATAAATTTCTTTTCTTGATGCTTAGATAAAGAATATGTTGGTGAGCCTCCACTATTGTCAAAATCAATAATATTATTTTTAAATTGCTCTGAGGTTATGTTTATGTTTGTTACTGATTTCTTAAAGAACCATAGGTTTTGTAAAGCTCCGTACTTATTATAAAATATTATATTTAATGGAGTATATTTAGGTTCACACACTTTTTTTAGAGTTATAACAACATCTGAATAAGAACCATTAGTACTAGATATTGTTACAGTATCTCCATCTGATAAATATTCAGTATCAGTAAGTATTAAGTATTGTATTTTTTGATTAGTGTCTCCGTTGTCTGTTATTTCTTGGTCTTCATCCCCATCTCCCCAGTTAACATCATAAGTGTCCCAAAAATCATTTGCCTCATTCCAATTTACGTTAGCTCCAGCATCTGTATCTAAAACTGCTGTTACCGTTGCAGCTTCAGCATATATAGGAATCTTAATATCAGAACCATCATTATAATATACATTAATATTGTCTTGTAAAACCATAGGTGTAGAATACTCTACGGTTCTAGGATTTATACCGTTTTCAAAATAACCATAACCATCAATAGCTAAATAATTCTCCGTAGTTGTAGATACAGTGCCTCCTGATGAATTGTATATTACAGAAACAGTTTCTATCCATAAAGTGTCAGTTGCATAATTGTTGTATTCAGTAGTCATATAATCTCTTATAAGCTTACTTAATTCAAAAGAAACATAAGTATTGCTTCCTATAGCTTGTTTTTTTAATGTATATTTTTTGTCAGAACTGGTTTTATCTCCAATTTCTCCAGTCCAAATAGAAAGCTCTAGTTTGGCAGAAAACAAAGATGCATTACTTATTTTTTTATAAAATGGACTTCTTGTGTTAATTATTGTTGACATATCTATTTTTGTAATTTAAAGGTGTCTCCTTGTTTTTTATAACCTAGTTTTTTCATGAATCCATCTAAATCCATATTTATATCTTTTATAATTTCTGGAGCAACGCCTAATACGTTATCTATTTCTTTATTTATTAAATCAGTTAAAAAGTTAGTTGGTTTTATTCCTTCTCTTTTTATTTTTTGTGCTATTTGATTAGCTATTCTGTTTTTTCCTTTAGGACTAATACTAGATAAACTATTTCCTTTACTATCTTGAAGCGTTACTGGTTTTGTGTCTATCCAAGCAACTAATTGAGAAACAGATGGGCTTGTTCCTGATTTAGTTCCTTCATCAACTTTTTCTCCGTAAGCATTACCTTTTACGTTAAACTGAAAGAAATCTCCTTTTCTCACAACTTTCTTTTCTAACTTTAAACTGTCTTTTAATTTGCCTGATGAATCTAAAGGTTTGTTTAATGTTCTGCTTCCAAATTTTATACTATTATATGTTCTTTGTCTAGGTTTTTCTATTTCAAGTCGTGACAAACGTATAAGTTTATTAGCATAGCTAGTTAAAAAAGCTTCTGTATTTTTTAATCTAAAACTCATTAGCAAGGAGATTGACCATTAGCATTAATATCTGATATTTGATTATTTGCCACTGTGATTGATAAATCTAAACTCCAACCAGCAAGTAAATTTTCAAACCTATCTTCAAACATATTAGCAGTATAATCTGTATCTATTTGAAATAAATCAGAAAACAACTCTCCTCTTCTTAGTGCTGATTGTAAACCATTGACTACAGCAAACTGAGTATTTAATACATCTTGTTTGTTATTTATGTCGTGAAAATAGTTATTTAAATCTTTCTTATCTTCTTTTGTCTCATTTACAATATCCATACAGATAACCTGTAGATTAAATTGAACTACATGGTCTTGAAACGTACATCCGTTTACAATTATGTGTGATAATGGAAATATAGTTTGTTTAGCTAAGTCCACTTCAAATATATCTCCAAAAGTAACTGAATTAACATTTGTATTACCTTGAAGGTATGTTTTAAGTTTATCTAGTATGTCGTAAAAACTTGTCATCTCTTATATGCTTTTTTTAATTCTTGTTGTTCTATATCTGTTTTTTCTTTTTCAAATGCTAAATAATTTAAACACTGGTAGAGTGGAAGTTCGGTAACTGTATTAAAGTTCCTGACATCTCCTTTAGCGAGTGCATAAATTGATTGATACCAACCCCATTTTTTTCCAAATGCGTCTCTAGCTGTTGCATATCCTCTTTCTTCAGATGTTGCTCCAAATATTTCGGTATAGCTCCCAGTAACTCCTTCCCTAAAGTGTAAAAAAAAACCATTGAACTAATCGCCACATCTAATGGCATCTCTTTCATTAACTCTTGCACTTCTTCGTTTACTTTGTAAGGTGCTATTCCATATTTGTCTTTTGCCTTAAAATTCACTGGTCTGTACAATACAGCCATAGCTTTGTGCATTTTTTGCCAATCAGAAATATTAGTTTCTATATCTACATATTCACCAAGTGTAATATCATCTAGTTTAGGCACAAATCCCATATCTACATCTAACAAATCAAATCTCTGTATAAGTTTAGGTTTCTCTTCAAATGCCTTGTTTAATATTGTTAAAACCTTCTCATATTCTTTTAGAGGTATCTTACTTACATCTCTTAGTGAAACATTACAGAATATTTCTACAAGTTTCATATTTAAGAAATCATTTATTTTTTCTGTGTCTTCAGCATCCTCTGTTTTGTTCTGCTCTATCACTTTCATATACTTTTGGTATTGCCAAAGTTTAATGTCAGATAGAGTCGTTGGTACTTCTAATTCGATTTGTTTTAGTGCCATATTATAATTAATAGTTTTATTGGTTTTTGTACTTTACTTTATTCCAACTGAATATATGTCAGTTATATATGATATTATGTATGTATATGTTATACATGATATACACTATGCAATATAATACTTTATGTTATATATTACACTATGTATATATACACTATGTTATATATTACACTATGCTATATATACACTATGTATATATATATAACATATATAATCTGACTATTTGTCGGTTGGGTTATGTTTGTAATAGTAGAATACATAGAGTTCAACTATTTTATTACTCCATTGTTTTAGATTATATGCCTCTGGTGAACGTATTATTTGACCATTGTCATTAACTTCAAGATAATATTCTTTACGGCTCTTAGGCACAGGATATATCTTTATGCCATTATCCATGCAATAGGAAATTGCCTTTAGATAATTTTCATCATACATTTTTTTTCTAGCCATAACCTATTAGATTCATAAAGGTATTGAATTCATAAGGGATATACAAGTGTCAGATGGAAAGTATGAAGTGTAGAGAGAGTGGAGTAATATCCTGTATAGCAAATTTATTCCGTGAGAGTGGTATATCTACAACTTATATACAACTAAATATTGATTTTAAGACGTTTTAAGAGCTTATTAAATTAAATTGAGGGGTAACCACCAGAAAGGGTGTGAAACTAGCTAAAAAGGTGTTTAAATTGCTTTATATGGCTTGTTTGTAGCTGATTAAGATAAAGAAATATACATATTTACAATTTAATTAATCTTAACTAACTAATTGTTAGGAATCTAACAAAATGTTGGATATAAAAAAACCCCTAATTAAAGGGGTGTATTATCAATAAAAGATGGTAAAAGATTAATATAATTTAATTTAAAGTATTATATATTCTTAATAATTTATTTACTTTATATGAACTTATATTTGTTTTTAATTGTCCTAATATTAATAGCTTTAGTTTTCTTTGCTCTCTCTGTTTCTTTACATGGTGCATTATGTTTGATTCTAATCTGTGCATGATATTAATTTATTCGGTTTGCGTTTCTTGTTCTATTATATTTTTAATTTTGTTTATTATAAAAAAAGGGTTTTCACTTAATTCAACGCCATCAATAATAAATTTTATTTGTCTTATTAATTGTTTTTTATTCATAATTATATAATTTAATTTATTCGTCTTGCCATGTTCCACACTCTGAACAATAAGCATCGTTTAAATGTTGATTAAATGTAACTTCTTGACTATTACAATTTAAGCAGGTTAACGGCTCTATGTTATAACCTGCCTTAATAACGTCATTAATAAAATACTTTCTTTGTTCTGTTGTTTTCATAAGCTCATATTTAAAGTTAATGCCGTGTAATATTGCTCAACTCTAAGCATTATTTTTTGAATGTCATTTGATTTATTATGAAAACCTAAATTAATAGATGCACCTTGCATATTTAAGGCACCATATTTTTTAGTGAAATCATACCAATTATTATAAAGAGAATTTATTTTATTATACCAAATCTTTGGCTTTCTTGCCTTATGCAATTTATCCTCTAAGTATTTAATTTCGTTTTGTACGCTTATTAAATCAACGTTTGATGTACTAAAATTAGTTATATTCATTTCGTTTGCCGTGTTTCTTAATAAGTGTATATGCTTTGATGTAGTGGCACTGTATCCCGTGTCATTTATGATTAATAAATCATCATTAATAAATTTGCCTAATAAATAATGATAACCGTATGAATAAATACGGGAATATTCAAAAAATACGTTGGCACTTTGTCCGTGTGTTTTCTCTTGTTCTAAATACGTTTTAATTGTTTCTTTGTTTGTTTTCATTTGTTTATTTATTTAAATTATTATTATAATCTTTTTCAATTTGTTTTAATTCTCTTTTTAATGAGTTTCTTTTTATACTATGCCTATAAATAATATTATTGTCTTTACAATAAGTGTATAAACCTTGAAAACCGTTACAACTTATTTTATTAAATTCTGTTAATATTGCTTTCGCTTCGTCTTCGTATTGTGAACCGTAACCATATTGAAACGGAATTAAAAAAGTTTCCTCATTATGCATTAAATAATTAAGGGTTATTGTACCGCAAAAATAGGAATTACCGTTAATTTTGTCAAACCATTCTTTAGCGTTTATGTCTATTGTTTTTGTTTTCATTGTTTTATATTTTATTTTCTTTTTTTAATTTATTTGTATAATACCCCCAACCATATAAATCTAGTTCTAATTTAGATATTAAGATTTCTATTTCATCTCTTGGTATTTCATGAATTTTTCCATAATCAAAACAATGTAAGGTATATTTTAATAAACTTAATGAATTGTCTTTTAATTGTATGTCTTTGTCATTCCAATTTGTTTGTTTTGTTTTCATTGTTTTATATTTCTAAGGTTAATAATAAGGTTAAAATAAAAGCACTTATATAAACAAATGCTTTTATAAATAAGTCGCTTAAAATGATTTTAGCGAACAGGTTTTTAATTCTTGTTTTCATAGTTATATAAATAGGTTAATTAATAAGATAAGGCAAACCCCTACAACAAAAGTGAACAGAGAGAATGCGAAAATTTCGGATAATATTTTAAATAGTTTTTTCATGATTAAGAGTTTTGTGATGTTACAAAACCTCCTAAAGTTTTAGCAAATTTATAAGCGTTTGAATGATATTTAAAGGTTTTAATTAATGGTTGAGGGTGTATTTTGGTAACGTCAACAACCTCATAAAGTTGTGTTAAAATGTCAAAATCTACTGAATAGGTTTTTTTCATGTTTTTTGTTTTAATGTTTAGACAAATATATAAATAAATATTCCAACTGACAAAACAATTAACGAACAAAGTTAATAATTTATATTAATTCTAAATAACAATATTAATTTGCTTTACTGCTTTATTTGTTTTTAGCTTTGCAGGTTATCGAACAAAAAACCCCCTGTAAAATTTACAGAGGGCAAACAAACAAACTATTAAATTTATGTATTAAATTTATGTATTGAATTTATATTGAATTCATAGGTATTAAATTCATGTATTGAATTTGGCGATGCCTTGAGTATTGTTCAATGGTGTATTGAATTGACCTGTCCGTATTGAATTGTTTAGTATAAACTTCTTGTCCTACTTCTTTTATTTCAAAGGTAAGTAGTTTCATACTTTACTCTTTCTGTATTCTGTTTCTAGTTTTTGCCTATGCAATTCATTCTTTGCTTTAAGAGTTTCGTTCTCTTCTCTTATTGTCTTGAGTAGTTTTGTAAGGTGTGTGATTTGGTTTTCAAACATATTAACAGTATCTCTAAGGTGTTTGATTTCAATTCTGTTTAAATCTTCTAAATGTGTCATAGTATTAAATTTCTATTTCTGGGTTTATAATTATTCTATTATCTAAATGTTCTATTATTGTAGCCATATAGATTTCTTTTTCTTTCTTTGTCTTGGCATAAAGAGGATACCTACACCAAGCATATTTTGACTCTCTTGGATTTATAATGTCCTTTATTAAATTGCCAAATCTTCTCATTGGGCGTACTATTTTATATACTCTGTTTACTTTCATAATTATTTATTTTGATTATCTAAATATTCTAATATTTGCTCTCCGACTTTCGGAAAGTCATTAAATAAAATGTCAACTATTTCTTTATCTGTATGTTCCATAATTATTTATTATTAAATTGATTTGATATAGAATAAAATTTATAAGTTTCGTAAGGTAGTTTGTACCCTTTGCAATTATAACAAAAGAGTTGCTTTGCTTTCTCTTGTATTATAGTTGCACATTTATTACACTTTCTCATAATTGTTTTTGTATTATATCTGGCAAACCAAATGAATTAATTTCTATTGTTAAATCTAAAGGAATTCCACAATCATAACCTTCACATTTAAAATTGTATTCATGATTTTCATGACCACACATTTCACATTTTATTGTTCTCATAACTAACAATTTAAACAATCGTGATTATGTGTAACAGACATTTTAATCTCTCCATCAGGATGATTTGAATAAACGCATTTAAGAGCTTCTACGAGCACTTCTAGTTCTTCTGGTGTGATTGTCCATGAATATATTTCTAAGCTCGCTAACATATCATTATGGGCTTCCTTGTCTCCATTTACTTCTATTCTGTAATTAGAGCTAATTTCAATTTTTACATCAGAATCTATTTCTCTTTCTCTTTGGCTTTGTGGTGTAGAAATTAAAAACTTGTTATATTCTTTAATTTTATTTATGATATTGTTTATTTGTTTTTTCCAATATCTATTATTTATTAATGCTTTTTCCATATCTAATAAGTTTTGTTTGAATTCATAATGTAGTTAGCATAAACAGTAGCTTGGTTATGCAATTCATCGTTCTTGTCTTCTAAGAACCTCATGTAATGGTTTTGCCACTGAATGTCGTATTGCATCTCTTTTATTTCTTTTTCTAAATCGATTATTATGTCTTCCATTATTGTTTAACTTCTTCTTCTATTATTTTGCCTTCTAAATCTACAACAGTGTAGCCATGACTTCTTAATAGGTTAATTGATTTTTCTATTTGATTTACTCTTTTTCTGTAGTGGTCAAATATCTCGTTCTCGAATGCGTTTACTTTACTCATAATTATTTATTTGTTTTAAATTGTTTTCTTAATAAATCCATTACTAGATTCTGATTAGATTTCTGAATCCAATCGTTGTTAAGCTTAAAATGTTTTGGGATAATCTTTTTGTTTTCTTTCATTGTTTTCTTTATTAGTTATACACAAACTTAGTTAATTATTTCCAACTGACCAAATCTTTTTTTAAAAAGGGAGGTTTTACCCTCCCCTACTCCTTATAAGTAGTGTTCTGGACAACTGTAATGATAAGTATTGTACAGGTACAAAGCTTCTTTTATTGACTCAACAGGTGTTTGTGATAAAATGTCACCACCAAAATAAAGAACTGAACTTTCGTTTTGTCTGGTGCTAGTTATAACATACTTCCCCCAACAAAAATCCCAAACTCCTTTGTTTAAATCTATTTTAAAATAACCTTGAGCTTCTAGTTGTTTTTTAGAGTTAACTTTCTCTAGTTTTAATTTTTCCATGTTTTCAATTTTATGGGTTAAACAATATTTCAATGAACTGTGTTCAATATAGTAATTAATTCTCCAACTGACAAATAAATGTAGAAATATAACAAATTAAATATTTTTTGTTACAAATGTAACAATTTACCTAATAAAGTAATTGCCATGAGGTACAGACCTAGTAAGTAGGTACTGACAAAGATAACGACAAGAGTCTATTCCGTGATTGAAATTATCTTGAGGAATAGAACCTGTAAGCTTCCAAGAATAATTATTAAATTCACGAATTAGATTTATTGAATTGCCATCAATTACAATTTGATAATCTTGCATTAATGCAATTCCTGACAAGATGCTACCTTTCTTTTTTATTGTAGGCACAATGTTTAATCCTTTTGTTTTTAACTCATTGATTAATCTAGGCTCACTATTATCAGCCACAATTAAATTCTTACCTGCCTTTCTAATACAACCATCATAAATCTGTGAGGTAGTCAAACCTTTTTTATATAAATGTTCTTTAAACCAAATAATTTTTCTAGTTTTGTCAATAGCACCTTCTATTAAAGCTGAGGGGTCAACAGAGAATCCAAAGTCTAAACCGAATATTGAATCTATTTCCGTATTGAATTTATCTATATTCCAATGAGTAAAGATAACTCCTTCTGCTCTTTGTAACCAACCACCCATTATTTGATGCTTATATTTAAGAGGTCTTCTCACTTTCATATCCTCTATTTGATTCACAAAGGATTCTGACAAGTGGTCAAGATTATCTAAGTAAGTGGTGTGAATGTAAGTAATGTTTTCTTTTGTGCCATTAAATCCATCAGGAACTCCTCTATTTTGAAAGAACCTTTGGTATATCCAGTTCTCTTTTGTGGTAGGGTTTAGAATTAATATACATCTATTCTTTACATTCTTTGCTCTAATACTAAAATCAATCTTATCAAAACTCTCTTCGTCTGTTAACTCTTCTGCTTCATCTAATACAAATGAACTTACACCTTGAATAGATTTAAGCTTTGCGGTTTGGTCTCCACTCGATGTTCTAATACCACTAAAGTATATTGAACTGCCTGTTAAATTATTAATGATTTCTGTTTTAGTTACAGTGAACTGGTCAAGTATTCCCATCAATTCAAGCTTCTCTATAAACTCAGGGATAATAGACATACCCGCTGAAGTCATTGTATAACGAGTAAATAATATTCTATGTCCTTTTTCGTATGTAAGTAACACCAAGAATGTGTTTGTGGCAAATGATTTACCGCTTCCCCTTCCACCAGTTATTACAAAGTAACGACTTTTAGAATTAAATAGAGTTTGATATTTAGGATTAAGATTTAGTTTTTTCATATTCCACAATAACCAGAGTCACATTCATTAAAATCATCATCAAATAATTCTGTTTGATTATTCCATTTTATTATTTGGTTGAAAGATAAGTTTTTTGCTTTATACCAAACGTCTTTTTTATGTTTTATTTTTTCTTTAGAGGCAAACCATTCTATTTTATCAGGATGTTTATTGTGCATTTTCTTTATAAGTAATGGATGTTTATGAAAACAACCAACACAATTATTCATCCAAGCAAATCTAACAGGTTTATTTTTCCAATATTGCTCAATAAAATCTTTATATATATTGTCTTTTATCAAAGGGAAAACTGGCTTTTGCCATTCAATTATCCCCCATTTGTTTCTAGTTTTTCTTTTACCAACTATTGCTTTCATTTCTAAACAACCATTTTCATTTGTTTTTTCTAGTGTTCTTTTAGCTCTAGCTTGTTCATTTGCTCTAAACCCTAATCTAAATTCAGCAGGTTCTTTAATCTTTTTTCTCCACCATTCAAATATAGGTTCTAATTTCATTTGTGTTGTGCAATATCTTCTAAGTGGGTCAGGTAATGTGCCAGCAGTATCTAATACTTTATCAAATGTTTTGCCACTTACCCAATCAATTTTTTTACCAATAAATTGTTCTAAATCTAATATAGTATAAATTATGGTGTCATCTTCAGCAGTTGCAATAAAAGGCATTTGTATTCTGTCTTCTATTTCTCTTCTTACTTTTTCATCTTTAAATTTAGATTTATTATCCTCTATCCTAACTAAAGCAAAAACATTATAATCTGATTCATAATTAGCAGAAATATATGCAGATGTTTTGCCACCACTAATTAGATTTACTGTCCTCATCTTTTACATCTTCTGATTCAATGTCAATAGTTTTTTCTTTATCAGCAAAGTTAATGATTGGTATGTTAACTTCTGTTTTAACATTAAGTTCTTTTAATTCTTTTGGTTTGCCATACTTATATTCCCAAAGTAATCTCATGTGTGGAAAGCTATCTTTAGATTGCTTAGCTAGTTCAAGCCAAGCTTTCTCTTCACTACCAAACACTTTTTTCATAGCACCTAAAGCATAGTTACCTAGCTTCTTTTCTCTTGCCTTTGGTGGTCGTCCTTGACCTCTGTAAACACCTTTTAAAGCACCGTTGTTTGCTCTTCCGTCTTTTTTCTTTTTGTTTTCATTATCTACTCCTTCCATAAACCTTTATTAATTAGTTGGCATATAATAGAGTAATTGCCTAAGTCCTGATATGTATCTAACAAGGTTTCATTATTGCCTTTACGATTCTTAATTATTAGATTTTTCCATCTACTTATTTTATCATTCATTCTAAACCATAAACCATTTAATGCAAAGTCTTTGCCTTCTTTGGTTTCTAGGTTTGCACCAGTACTTATATTACTAATGCCATAATCTAATTGCTTCTTGGCAAACAATTCAAACTGCTCTTCAACTATTGCCTCATAACTCTTGTAAAGGTTTGGTGCTTCCTTTTGTAATTGCTTTCTATAATTGTTTTTCATATTTCCTTGTAATGTATTTCTTTTTTTTTAATTGTAGTTCTCTCTCTGGCATATTACTAATAACCATTGTTAATTCATCAATGTCTTTATTATCTAAGTTGTTTATTTTAGCTCTAATATATTCTCTTTTAATAAAGTTATCCATTTTATTTATATTGTCAACTATGTGTTCTAACCAAATTAATAAACTAGGATTATACTTTTTATGCAAATCAAATGTTCTAAGAGAATGTATAATAGTTGCATGATTTATATTCCAACCATTATTATTATAAAACTTAGTTATCTTGCTTAATGGCATTTTTTTATAGTTGTATAGTACATGATTCAATAAAGACCTTACTTCAACATTTTCTCTCCTTCTTGTTATTCTAAATACATCTACCTTAGATATTCTACTTAGTTCGTCTGCTATTTCTTTTTGTGTTATCATTCTTATAAATAATTTTGTTGAATCTTGTAATCCTCTAAAGCGTGTAATATTGCACCACAACATTCATAGTGCTCTTCATTCTCATACTGTTCGATTAATAATGGTATTTCTTTTTCTGTTATTACTCTTTTTTTTAGACAAAGTAGAGTGTCTTCATAACAATCTAAATAATCTAAATACTGTTCTTCCATTTACAAAGTGTCTTCTACTAAGTAGTTTTCTAAATCAAATTCATTCTTAATATAGTTTTCATATACTTTAATTGCATACTCAACTTTTTGCTCACCACTAAAATAGAAATTTTCGCTGACATTAAAAATACCTATTTCATTTGTTGGTGATTTATCTATTACAATATACTTAAAATCTTTGTAGCTTTTGCCAAACAGATTACAATAAATGTAACACTGACTATCATAATTATATTTATTGGCACTATATCTAAATGCCGAACAAATCTGAGTTGTCTTTAAATCTATCAAATGTTCTCCTAAAACATCTGCTTTACCTCTAAATGGATAATCCATTAAATTGTTTACCATAGGCACTTCAAACTTACTGTTCTCTATAAGCTCACTTGCAGGTTTACAATTATAAAATCTATCTCTTAATCTTAATGCTTTGTCTCTGTCTTTAACAGTAAAGACATCCCACCTTTCAGCTTTAGCTAATTTATATTCTTTATTTGCCTTTGTCTTTACATCTAAAAACAAACACTCATTAAATTTATCCTCTTCTAATATACTTGCGTGGAATAAATAACCTTGTGCAAGTGCATCAGATTCAGTAGGTAAGTTTATGTTGTTTAAATATTCTAATGGCGATTTAAGTAGTTGACTTATTGCACTACTTGATAAACAAGCTTTTGCTAAGTAGCCATAATAAAAACTATCTTCTATTGCTTTTTGTGTGAGCTCATGTCTATCATGTATCTCATTGTCTAGTGTGATAATTGGTTCTTTCATATTAATTACAGTTTAAATTATATTGATAAGAGGTATAAGATTCCCAACATCCACCATCCATATAATATGTTACAACTTCATTATTATAACCGTCTCTGCATAAGTAAATATACTTAACCGAAGTGTTTTCGTACTCTACATGATAAGGTTCGTTATAAGGTGCTGAAGGGTAATGACTCAAGTCGCAATTATCACTGCAACTTAAAAGTGTACATAAAAATAATGTGTAGATTAATGTTCTCATATCTCTTTGTTTTCAACACAAAGTTAATAAAAGAACTGATATAAACAAGTATTACATGAAATTCTTTTTCCAAACATCCATACCTACTGCATAGCGTTGTTTAGTATCTGGGTATTCAAGAATCATTTTAGCATTGTTCATGAACCTTGCCATGAAACTAGCTTTCTGTTCGTACTTTTTAGGTTTTAGTAATGGCATATATAAATAACAATTATAACTTATTGTGTACCTTAGAATTTACACTTTTTGCAATCCCATTTTTCACCCATTTGATTTATATACTTCTTAAATTCTTTTGGTTCTTTGTAGTAAGTCCAACGTTTATCATAATATATACCAGATACTTTACATTTTTCTAATGGTATATTTACATCATCATTATCAAAGTCATGCTCTACTTTAAGCACTGCTGATTTATTAGTGTGCCAAGAATCACAAATCCTTTCAAGTAGTAATCTTTGACCTGTTGGTATCTTGTTAAATTTATATTTAACTTCTATAAGAATAAGAACCTCATTATCGAACTCTAAAACAGCATCAATATCAGAGGGATGCAACTTACCATTTTGTATTCCAGTAAAATCAATGACTTGTTTTACACGTTTTCGATTTCTAATTAATCCTTTGGTTTCAGTCATTGTTATATTCTTTATATACAGTGTATAATTGGTCGTGTAAGTTTTTCTTAAAACAAGACGTACAACTTGTCATTGACATTTTTTGATGAAATATTCTATTGCCTATTTTTAATAATTTTTCCTGTGTTTTAGGATGTACAGTAGATTTTGATTCACTGAAATATTTATCTAAGTATTCATATTCGCTTTGTGTTAAACACTCTGGCTTTTTATAGGGGAATAGTTTATTTAATTTTTCCTTACGCTCTTTACACCCACAATCCTCTCCAAGTACCCACTTAGCTA
>Ga0196889_1000119_pt1 | contig 25935 bp, 15 predicted proteins | sample VirMetDEL_Nov_12_FD_166415 | JGI IMG/M metagenome (GOLD analysis project Ga0196889, IMG submission 166415) | Aqueous microbial communities from the Delaware River and Bay under freshwater to marine salinity gradient to study organic matter... | ecosystem: Environmental > Aquatic > Marine >...
TTGGCACTGTTCAGGTTGCGGTAGACGTTGTTGCCGAGACCGTCGGAGCAGCTGCCACCGGCCAAGTCGGCGTTGTGGATGCGGACCCCGACGCCGCTGTTACCGGCGTCGCAGGCACCGGCCAAGTTGGCACCGTCACGGCGGAAACTGCGGGCAATGTTACAGTGGGTGTCACGGGTGCGGCGGCCATCGGGCAATCCGGTGCAGCCTCTGTCGCAGCAAACGCCGCTGTTGCCCTCACGGCCGCGGCAGGTGTGGGCTTTGCCGGTGCGGTTGTAGCCATTGCAGCGGCAGATGCCCCCCTTACCGGCGTCGTCGCGACGGGCCAAGTAGGTGCCGTGCTTGCACGCGGGTCCAGCGTTACGCCGCTTACCGGAGTAAGCGCTAATGGCGCGGTGGGTATTGCTTCGGCGATCGCAGATGTCTCAATCAACGCGATTGGTTCTTCTTCCGCGGGCCAAATTGGCACCGTTGTTATCGAAGCTAATGCCGCTGTAGGCCTTACGGGTGTATCTGCGGGTGGCGAGGTTGGCATAGCCGACGCAGACCCTGACGCAAACGTCACAGGCGTCGCAGCCTCCGGCCAAGTCGGCACTCTTGCGGTTGCCGCTGACGCAACGGCAGACGCCGTCGGCGTCAGCGCAAACGGTCAGGCGGGCACCGTTGTTATCGAAGCTAATGCAGCTACAGTTGCCACAGGTGTCTCAGCTACGGGTCAAGTCGGCGATTTAATTATCCCCAACGTCGATGTGTCCGTCACAGGCGTGACTGCAAACGGCCAGATCGGCGAAGTCCTATTCCAAGACGTAGATGTCCGGATCACAGGCGTCGCAGCCATAGGCGAAGTGGGCACTCTTGCTGTCGTAGCTGATGCCAACGCCGTCATCACAGGCGTTGCGGCACCGGGTGAAGCTGGCACCGTTGCTGTCGTAGCGGCCGCGACTGCCGCTGCCACGGGCGTTGAGGCCACGGGCGAAGTTGGCATAGCCGACGCAGACCCCGACGCTGCTGTCACGGGCGTCGCTGCCACAGGTGGTGTCGGCACTCTTGCTGTCGTAGCTGACGCTAACGATGTCGTCACAGGCGTCGCAGCCATAGGCGAGGTTGGCATAGCCGATGCAGACCCCGACGCTTCTGTCACAGGCGTCACCGCCACAGGTGGTGTCGGTAGTCTTGCTGTCGCAGCTGATGCCAACGATGTCGTCACAGGCGTCGCAGCCATAGGCGAAGTGGGCACTCTTGCTGTCGTAGCTGATGCCAACGCCGTCATCACAGGCGTTGCGGCACCGGGTGAAGCTGGGGTAGTGGTGGCACTTCCGTCTATCGAGGCGCCGGTATCAGGACTCTCTGCCACAGGAGGCACAGGGTCCGTTGACCTTACGGGCACAGCGAACACAACACTGGTCGGCGTGGCATCCACGGGGCAGGTCAACAATGTCGTAGCCTTTGCTTCTGTCATCGCGGTCGCTACAGGCTCCGAGTCCGCGGGTAGTGTTGGTGCAGTAACCGCAACGGGCGCAGCGGTCGGTTTAACGACGGGCGTGGAAGCCACAGGCCAGCCGGGTGACGTCACTGTCACCGGCACCGCGACAATTATTCCGATCGGCGTTTCAGCCACGGGCGAAGCGGGCACGGCGCAGGGCCTCCCCTCCATCGAGGTTCCCGTCACGGGCGTCTCTACCACTGGAGCGGTCGGCACTGCGCAGGCTGCTGCTGGCGCAATCGTCCTTATCGCCGGCGTCTCTGCCGCCGGCCGCACAGGCCAAGTTATCATGTGGGGGCCGATAAAGCCCGACCCCGGCAATGTATGGACGGATGTTGAACCCTCTGATATAACAGACTGGACCGGGGTGAACCCCGACGCCGGAACCATCTGGACTCCAGTCGCAGCGTAAGGACGAATCATGCCAAGTACATTCACGAACAACGGCGGGATCGAGCTGCCGGCCGACGGCGAGAAAGACGGCGTCTGGGGTGACGTGGTCAACCTCAACATGCAGATTGTCGACCGCCTGACCAACGGCGTCGGCGCTGTGTCTCTGACCGGAACCACGCACGATCTCATTACGGCCAACGGTGTTTTGTCCGATGGCCAGTATGCGCTCGTTGTTTTCGGTGGGTCTCCCTCGGGCACAAACACGGTCACGATCTCTCCGAACGACGCCGAGAAAGTATACTTCATTCGCAACGCGACGGCCCAGAGCGTCATCATGAGCCAAGGGTCGGGCGGCAACGTCACGATCCCTGCGGGCGCGGGCGCTATCGTCTACGCCAACGGCGCAGGCATCGGTGCAGCGGTCGCAGACCTGACGGCTACGTTTGTTCCTGATCTGATTTTGGCCGGCGTGACCGCGTCAGCGGCTGAACTGAACTCGCTGGCTGGGGCCACACTCGCAGTAAACGAGGTGGCTGCCACAGCGGCAGAGCTAAACTTGCTCGTCAATGCAACGCTCGACTTGGGCGACGTCACTGCTACGGCAGATGAGATCAACATCTTGGACGGCGCCACACTGAGCACCGCGGATCTGAACATCCTCGATGGTGCCATGGTATCCACCGCCGAGGTCAACCGCTCGGTTGGCGTCACGTCCCCGATCCAAACGCAGATCGACAGTAAAGCACCCATTGCATCTCCGGCCTTTACCGGGGACGTTACCCTAAGTGATACGGCCCCTGAGTTTGTGCTGGTTGATACCAATGGGAGTTCCGGCCTTAGTCAGACAGCGATAGTCCAGAACGGCGACCAGCTGCAGTTCGAAACCCGCAACAGCGCGGGTGTGTTTGTTGGCCGGGATTATGTCATTGAAAAAGCGTCCAGTGGGGCCGACAACCATATCTTCTACCTCAACAACACAGAGCGTTTCCGCATTACCACCACGGGCGCTATTGGCTTGAACGGTGAAAACTACGGTTCCTCGGGGCAAGTATTGACCTCGAGTGGGATCGCCGCAACACCATCATGGCAGTCAGTGACAACTCCGGCGGCGTTTGGGCGAATCAACACCAATAACAGCACGAGTGCGAGCTACAACATAGCAAGCGCCGATTGGTATGGAACAGGAAAATGTCGCGTAACCTTTACGACCAGTCTAGGTACTAGCTCTTATGTAGCAACAGTGTCGCTAAACAATACCTCCGCAGGGGCGCCGCTGATCGTGTGGGCCTACCCGAGCATAACGGCGGGGGGCTCATTCGTTGACGTGTACGTAAAAAACACGGGCGGCGCACCCGTAACCGCAGCATTCCAGATCGTTTGTTTTAAGCCGTAAACCGGAGTAACTAAATGACTCTCACCCCACTCAGGTTTAAGCCCGGCATCAATCGCGAGATCACTCCGTTCGCGAACGAGGGCGGCTGGGTGGACGGCGACAAGATCCGTTTCCGTGAGGCGTACCCCGAAACTATCGGGGGGTGGTCGAGTTTTAATAGCCAGACGTTCCTCGGTACGGCGCGCTCCTTGCACCCTTGGGTGACGCTCACAGGCAAACAACTGCTGAGCCTCGGGACAAACCTGAAATACTACATCGCCGAGGGCGGGCAGCCCCTAGATATCACGCCAATCCGGCTGACGACCGCTGCAGGTGCGACGACCTTTGCCGCCACGACGGGGTCCACGACGATCGTGGTGTCCCACACGCTGCACGGGGCACGTCTTAACGCATTTATCACGTTCTCAGATGCAGCTAGTCTTGGTGGCGATATTACCGCCGATATCCTGAACGCCGAGCACCAGATCACACGTGTTATAGATACGAACTCGTATGAGATCGACGTGGGCGTTGCAGCCACGGCCTCCGACACAGGCGACGGCGGCACCCTGACGGTTGCGGCGTACCAGATCAACCCGGGCCTCGACACAGTGACGTTCGGTACCGGCTGGGGGACTGGTCCATGGTCGCGCGGCACATGGGGTTCGAGCTCAGACACCTCGGTGACGACGGGGCAGCTACGCATCTGGTCGCAGGATAACTTCGGCGAGAACTTAATCTTCTGCGCGCGGGACGGTGGTATCTTTTACTGGGACGCCTCGCTGGGCACTTCGTCCCGTGGCGTGAACATCGTGGACCTCGAGGGGTCACAAGCTGCGCCTACGGTCGCGCGACGCGTTCTCGTCTCCGAACGCGACCGGCACACTATTGCCTTCGGGTGCGATCCCGAGTTCGACCCCGGAGTGCAGGACCCGCTGGTCATCCGCTTCTCGGACCAAGAGAACGTGCTGGAGTGGCGTGCGCGGGAAACGACGACAGCGGGCGAGCTGCGCATCGGCACAGGCAGTGGCATCGTCACGGCCGTGCAGACCAAGCAGCAGATCCTCGTGCTGACTGATATCTCTGCCCACACCATGCAGTTTATCGGCGCGCCGTTTACCTTTGGCTTGAGCGAAGTATCGACCAACGTGTCGATTGCCGGGCCAAACGCTGCGGTAGCTGCTGGCGACAATGTGTTCTGGATGGGCAAGGGCGAGTTCTACGCCTACGCTGGCCAAGTGCAGCAGATGGACTGCCTCGTCAAAGACTACGTATTCTCCGACATCAACCTCGCGCAGATCGGCAAAGTGGCAGCAGGCCACAACGCTGCGTTCTCTGAAATCTGGTGGTTCTACCCTTCAGCCGCAAGCACCGAAAACGACCGGTATGTGGTCTACAACTACGCCCAGAACGTCTGGTACTACGGCACCATGGCGCGCACAGCGTGGATTGATCGCGGCACCTACGCGTATCCTCTGGCTACATGCCCGACAGGCTGCATCTTCTACCATGAGTTCGGCCTCAATGATGGCAGTATTAACCCCCCGATCGCCATCAACGCATTTATAGAGTCGAGTGCTGTCGACATCGCCGAGGGCGATCAGTTCATGTTTGCCAGCCGGTTATTGCCAGATATCACTTTCCGTAACTCGACGGGTACGCCACTGGCGACGTTCACGCTCAAGGCCAAGAACTTCCCGGGCGGAGCGCTTTTCGGAGATGATGCTACGACAACTGTACGCGCGGCCACGGTGCCAGTAGAGCAGTTCACGACGCAGACGTTTGTCCGCATCCGCGGGCGGGCTATGGCGTTGCGGGTTGAGTCGGACCAAACAAATACGGCTTGGCGCCTCGGCGTGCCGCGACTCGACATCCGCACCGATGGTCGGAGGTAGACTATGGCACAGAACCTCAACATCCCGTACTTTCCAACGCCGCCGGGGCAATACTCGCAGCAGTATCTCGCCGAAGTGACGCGGGCGTTCTCGCTATTTGCGCAGCAGTCTCGCGTGCCGGGCCCGGAGCGGGCCACGTCTCTGACGCTCACCACGAGTGCCAACAACGTCGACACAGGACAGCTGTCATACAACAGCGCCGAAGACACGATCGACCTCACGCATCTCAACGGCGTCACACAGCAGATTGGATTCGAAACCTTCATGCGGGTTACGAACGACACTGGGTCCACAATCCCGAACGGCACGGTCGTCGGCTTTGCCGGCGTCAATGGCGAGATTAAGGTTTCGCCGTACATCGCAGACGGCTCCGTGCTCGAGGTTTACTTCGTTGGGGTTACGACATTCGAGATGGTCGATGGCGCCACCGGTCCAGTCACAATATACGGCAAGGTGCGAAATATCGACACGACAGGGACCGACGTCGGAGAGACATGGCTCGCAGGGGACATCATCTACGCATCGCCCAGCACCGCAGGTGCATTTACCAAAGTACGCCCGACTGCTCCGCAGGCTGTCATCGTCGTCGCTGCAGTTCTCGTGGTGGACGCTACCGAAGGCGAAATCATGGTACGCCCAACAATCCCTATCGGGTTGGACTACGGCGCGTTCGACTCCACGACGAGCCAGACTTTGGCCACTGCAAACACGGCAACACCAATCACACTGCAAAACACACTCTTGGCAAACGGTATCTCGATCGGCACGCCGACATCGCGGATTAGCGTAACGCAGGCAGGCTTCTACCAAATAGATATGTCGGTGCAGTTCACGTCGTCTAGCGCGTCGGCAAAAACGCTGTACTTTTGGATATCCAAGAACGACACAGACGTAACGAATACGACACGGGTTTATACCGTAAAAGCAAACGGCGACCAACGAAACCTGTCCGCAACCTACCTCTTGCCTCTTTTGGCGGGAGACTACTTCGAACTCAAATGGGCCGCTACTGACACCGCGGTGAACCTCACAGCTACAACCGGACTGGCTTTTGCCCCAGACGTGCCAGCGGTGCTGCTATCAGTGGCGCAAATCCAACTTTAACCTACGGGGTTACAACGCAACATACCCGTGCTATAATCCGCGGAACACGACAAAGGAAATCGCCATGGTATTACCCATCATTCTCAGCCTTCTTGGATCTGGAGCTGCCGGTGCAGGTATCCTCGGCGGTATGAGCCCCCTCATTGCAGGTGCGCTCGGTTCAGGTATCGGCACTGCTGTCCAGACAGGAGACCTCGAAAAGGGCCTCAAGGCAGGTGTTCTATCCGGGATTGCTGGCGGGCTCGCCGGTAAGTTTCTCGGTGGCGGGGAAGCCGCGCAGGGTCTGTTAGGTCAAGGTGGCGCTTCGGCCACAGGTATGACAACCGCTGCGGGTGCGAACCCTCTAGCAGGCATGACCGGCGCTCAGATGCTGCCCGGGGCAGCGGCCGCTACTCCAGCTGCAGGTGGAATATCCGGCATGCTCCAAAACATCCCGAGCGGGATGGGGTCTGTGGGCACTGCGCCAACAGGTGTACCCATTAGCGAAATGATTCGCGCAGGACTCAACAAAGGCGCCCTATCAGGTGCCGGTATGGGGGCCGCGTATGGTGCAGCCGCAAGCCAACCTAGAATACCCTTCGCTGCGGAAGAAGAAGACGAATACATCCCGAGATCTGCCCCTATGCAGCGTGAGCGATACACGCCCCCAGAGGGATATCGTCCGGGATACGACGCCGAGTTCCAGTATTTTGGCCCCGCTAAGATGGCCAACGGTGGCATGGTGTCATTTACACCGACAGGGCAAGCCCCAATAGCCATGCAAGGTGGCGGTCTGGCGGATATTGCCGCTGCATCCGCGCCACAGGCAGCCCCACCAATGAACGAGAAAGCGATCGTCGAAGGTACAATCGCAGCCGTGCAGGGTAAGATTCCAGAAGAACAAGCGGCTCCGATCCTTGCAGCATTCGTGCAGGCCTACGGCGAAGAAGCACTCCGCAAGCTAGTTGATGATGTGCAGTCAGGTCGCGCGCCTCAAGGCGGCGAAGGTCCAGTACGCGGCCCCGGCGACGGTATGTCAGACATGATCCCGGCTCGCATGGACGACGGCAGCTCAGACGTTCTTCTCAGTGATGGGGAGTTTGTCATCCCTGCAGATGTCGTAAGTGGGCTCGGCAACGGCTCGACTGACGCTGGCGCTGCAGAACTTGACCGTATGATGGGTCGTGTCCGCGAGGCACGTACCGGTAAAACAGAACAGCCTGCAGCAGTTGCAGCGGGCGGAATGGTGCCAGCATGACGCATGCGTTCGACAGCCAACCATGGCGTCAGGCTCGGGACGCGCAGTTAATGGCGTGGCTCGGCGATGCTTATGCTGTGCAGTATGTACAGATGATCGGCGAGGCGAGCGAGTTTTTTGACGATCTGATCGACAAAGACAAACCCATCTCTGACGAGTGGATCGTCGGTATGATGTACAAATTACTGATAGACATGCACGTAAACCCGTTTTTCGCGCGGTTTAAGAGCGAGCTTGTGCCAATCATGTCAGTTGCTATAAATGCGTGGTTGGATGCAAACCAACTAGAAAAAGGTACCGATACTCAGGTAAGTCGGGCCTACGTACTGCGAGACCTCACGCTCGAAATTCTGCTACACTCCATTCAGTTGGTGCGCGGGCGGGATTATATGCGGTCGGTCAGCTTGGCGGTGCGAGAGTTCTTCCTGCACGAATCCTTGGATGAATATAGGGAGTCCACGCTATGATGGGCGGAAGCAGTGCACCTACCGAACCAACAGACTCAACAGTCACAAGCACACGCATTACAGGGCAGTCAAAACCATACTACGGCCGACTCCTGAAAGATGCTGAGGCTATATATAACCCGATGGCCGAGTATGAGGGTTACGACAAGCCGCGTATCGCTGAAGCCGGTGCGGATCAATTGCGATCTGCCGACATGGCGCGCGGTATAGCCGGATCTGGCATTGCCGGACTCGGCGAAGCTATGGATGTGTCGAGGGGTAACATCGCTGCAGGGCAGCAAGTGGCCGCAGAGCAGCAGCCATATCAGTTCTCCGGAGTGGATACGAGCGGCGGTCAGTTGAGCGACGCGCAGATGTTTACACCGCAAGCGGCACAACAATATATGTCTCCCTATATCCAGAACGTGCTGAGTCGGCAGATGGCCGAACAGCGACGTCAGTTCGACATCGGGCAAGGTGCAAGAGATACGCAGGCAGTCCAAGCTGGGGCGTTCGGCGGATCACGGTCAGGCGTAGAACAGGCCATGGCCGAAGAAGCGCTGCAGCGCCAGATGGGTGACACCTACGCCGGCGGCATGCAGAGTGCTTATACTGATGCCCAGTCTATGTTTGGTGCAGACCGCGCCGCGCAGATGGGGCGCGAAGAAGCACAGCTTGCAGAGCGGGCCCGGGCCCAAGAACTTGGCGCTTCCGAAGCAGGGCGAGTGCAGGGTGCGCAAGCAGCCGAAGACGCACGCGCTATGCAGGATCGGCTGGCAGCCCTTGGGTTCAGTAGCGACCAAGCTATGCAGATGGCGGGGCTCGGGGAGACCGCACGCGGCGCCGATATTCAGGGTGCGCAGATGCTAGAAGCTCTCGGTCAGACCGACGAAGCACGCAGGCAGGCGGGACTCGATATCGGGTATCAAGACTTTTTGCGGCAGCAATCATTCCCGATGCAGCAGCTGCAGGGCATGTCTTCTATCCTACAGGGTGTGCCGGTCGAAACGTCGCAGACGCAGACCACATACGCGCCGGCTAACACCGGACGTGAGATTATGGGTACCGGACTTCAGCTAATCGGCGCATATAAGGGGTTGCAGGGATGATGAACTTATTCCAGCTGCAAGAGCAGCTCAGGGACTTCTCCAAGGATCAGCTACTCAAAGAGATGCAGTCTCCGTCGGGGAACGCCCCGCCATTTCTGGTGATGACAGAGCTCCAGCGTCGATCTCGCATGGAGAACGCGGCGGCTCTCGACAAGGGTCCACCCACAAGCACTGTCGCCCAAGACACAGTTAATGCTGCAGGTGTGCCCCAAGGCGGCATCGCCGATATGGCTCGCAGCTTGGCGCCGCAGACAGATATGACACAGAACACCGGCATGATGACACCACAAGCGGGCGTCGCCACGCAAGGTGCTGCACCCGTGCAGGCCATGCAGGAGGGCGGCCTCGCTGGTATCAGTCGAAATGTGAGCGATTACTATAGTGGCGCCACTCGCGATATGGCTATGGACCGCCGGATGGGCTCTGATGCGCAGTATACGCCCCCAGAGCGCGACCTTACTGAATTTTACGCTGCAAAAGCTATCGAGGGGCGTGCCACGCCAGAAGACCTCGCTCTGCTGGACCGCCAAGCGCGAAGTGCCGGCATGGAGACGGACGCGTTTATTCAAGCGATCTTGAATGGAGACCCCGAGGCCCCGCCTGAGCTTGGTCCACAGACGATGGACCAGATGATCGAAGGCCCGATGGCCGGACGTGCCCTCGGTGTTGGTCCCGTAGAGTTTAACGTCCCTGACCGACTTTTGCAGGGGCAGCGTGGTGCCGGTGCATCTGACTTTACGCCGCGCCCAGAAACACCTGCGGGGATTACAGGCATCGCAGATGCGGCCGCACGGGTCCGGGCAGCGGAGCGCGCTGCCGAGATCGGAGCGCGTCGCGGACCACCAGAGCAAGCAGCCCCGGAACGGGGCGATGTTATCGACGTCAGCGGTGGTATGTCTGCGGCACCCCTAGATCAATTCCTCAGCTCCCTGCCGATGGGGGACCTTACCGAAGGGCTTCGCCCGCGCACCGAACGTGTTGCAGATGCGGCCATGGACCGCCGGATCGGCGAGGACCAGCCGCAAGCGCCGATCACTACGGTGCCTACTGACCCGAACTACGGATACATCGACCCGAGGGTGGGATATCAAGGGCCCCGTCCGGCGTTTATAGATCGGGCCATAGAGGCTTTAACTTCGGGCTCTCCGACTATAGCGGGATATGAGTATCCGGAGAACTACGGCACGGCCGAACCGCCAGAAATGGCTACACTCGTACCTGCAGAAGACCTCGCAGCCATGACAGCTGACGAGTTACTACCAGCACCGCCTACCCCAGAGGTTCTCGCGCCAGAAACCCCAACAGGGTCGGCGACAACGTCCGGTGCCACGTCTGGCGCCACAAGCGGCGCGACAGTTGGCGGAATGCCGGTACCTCCACCGCAGACAAACGAAGATCGCATGTTGCAGCAGGATAAGTGGCTTGCACTGGCGCGCTTCGGTGCGGCCTTGGCATCATCGCGGGCCCCTACATTTGGGCAAGCAGTCGGTGAAGCTGGGCAGGTCGGCCTCGACGCGCTAAGTCAAGCACGCCAAGATTTCCTCGGTCGAAAGGAAGCCGCTGACAAGATGGCCTTGGCCCGCGCCACGCTGGCCGCACGAACTGCTGGACGTGGTGGCGCAGCCGCAGAAGCTGCTCCGAGGTTTGGCCTGTCTGCCGCGCAGGCGCGTGCTCTGGACCCACTGAACGACGACATTTCGCGGCTCGAGCAGGCGCTGCTGAACGCCGAGGATGACGCCGCGGCCTCTGAGCCGTGGTTCGGTTCCCCTGACGAGGAATTAGTCGGGGCAGCAAACACAATCCGCGACAAACTCGCGACACTAAAGCTGCAGCGCGAAAACATCGTGCGCTTCGGGGCGGGCTTACCGACCACGGGCGGAGTTGTTGCGGGTGGTGGCAACGTCGGGTATGATGTCAGCGACTAACATATAGAGGCCACCATGGGCGAATATACGATCCCCGGATTTCTCAGCGGTAAGAATTACCGCTTCACGATCGCTGGGGACCAGCCGTCGCCCACAGAGATGCAGCGTATGCAGGGTATTCTGCAGCGCGACGAGATGGCGTACAAGCAGGAGTTTGAGGGTACAACAGGGATGCAAATCCCCTATGACCCGGAGGCCGGCACCGCTATTGGTCGCGGTCTCGAGCGCGGCATCCCACAGTTTCAGTCTGCATTAGGGAGCGCTGCCGGCGCTGCCGGGCTTGAGGGTGTCAGCGACTACCTAAAAGATGCCGCCCGCGACCGCCAACGAGCCACTCTCGCCACTAACCCAAGTGTTATGGAGTCCTCAGACTTCCGCGACGTGCGCGGACTATCTTCCGGTCTGACCTATGTCGGCGAGCTGATCGGTGAGCAACTGCCGCTGATTAGCGGCACCGTTGCCGCGACCGGCGCAGGTATGTTGGCTGGGGCGTCTGCCCCCGTGGCCGCAGGTCTCGGTACGATATTAGTTTCCTACCCGCAGTTGTTTGGTTCCAACATCCAGCGACAAGAAGGTGAAGTCGCTGCCGGCAATCTCGCCGCTGTGGACGTCCCAGAGGCCGCACTCACTGCGATCGGTCAAACCGCACTTGAAGCCGCGTCCAACGTGTTGCTTGTGGGGCAGGCGGGTAAAGGTCTTGGCCGTGCGCTGCTCACGAACATCCCTGCGGAAGCCGCCACTGAGGTGGGGCAGCAGGTGCTCGAACGGAAGCAGGCCGGACTCGACCTCGATTCAGAAGACGCCTACCGCGAATACCTCGACGCCGGTGTTGCCGGTGGCACATTGGGTGGTGTGTTTGGTGCCGCAGGGGCGATGGGCGGTCGTCGCCGTACGGCAGAAGAAGACGAGCAGCTGCAGCTCCCCCCGCCATCCGAAGCCGAAAGCGGTCAGTTTGACGATGATCCTGTAGGGCAGCGGCCCGGCCCAGACGCGGGCAATGCCACAATAGTCGGCACCACGCGGATCACCAGCCGCGGCCTAAACGAAACGCAGGTTAGCCTCAGCGACGGGAAGAAGATAATCCTGCCCGGCGACGCCACGCAGGCAGAAATCGACGCGGCCGTAAATGCATACCGAGCGTCGGCACAGGGGCGCACACCTCCACCGCCGGCACCAAAACCGCCGTTTGACCCTGACAGCGTAGAAGATGCGGAGGTTGTCGCCGACCCCGTAGACCTTGGTCCACTACCTGACCCTGCGCAGCCGATTACCACGGAAACGCTAAAGGCTCTCGGTATCCCCGAAGCCGCACGTACGTACCGGCGGTTTGCGGAGGGGGCTCTTTCACGTGCTGACGCAATCAAGCAACTGCAGTCATTTGTCGATGCCGCAGACTTTGACGGTCGCCCTGACCTTCGGGCTGCGTCGCAACGTACGCGACAGTTTATTGGGGAACTGCGGAAGGCTGAGTCGCAACCTGCACCCATACCGGCACAAGAACCGACGCTATCTGAGGCCGACGCATTTGAACTTGCTGCTGCTGAGGCTGATGCGGCGCGTGCAGCGGAAGCAGCAGACCGCGCCGGAGCCACTCCCGCGGCCAAAGCCGACGCAGCCAAAGGCGCGGCACAGGGTGAGATGGACCTTGGCCCCGTCGCCGACCCAGATGCAGTAGTTGAAGAAAGTGCAGCTCCCACGGCGCCGTCGCGCCCTACACTCAAACCCATACCGTTTGACCAATACGCCCGCAAACCGGGGTCCGCCGAATTACTACCCGGTACAAATGTACGGGGTGAAGCCCCGATAATCGACCTCGGGGGCCGAAAGATCGTGCTCCGCGAGATAAATGGTGTACAGGTGCCGTTCTACTTGAGCTCTGGGCGGGCCGGGAAAAAAGATGTCCCCGCCGGCAAGTGGTACCCCATCCTCGGGATCGGTGCCGACGGGTGGATAAACAAAGGGACCCAGCAGCAAATTGCGGATTACTACGGTAGCCCCGAACTGCGCAATGCAGCTCAAGAGCTGGATGCCACCATCGGTGATATTCGCGAAGACACCTCTATACCTAAAGTGAAGCCTACCGGTGCGCATATTGATGCCATCAATGCGGGGTTCACGCCGACAGAGAACCAAACGGCAGATACAATAACCACACTGAACCAAAACCTGCAATCGCTCCTCGACCGTATAGGGGAAACACCAACACCGTCGCCAAAGGAGCCCTCCCCTTCCGCCGCGGCAGTGGAGCCGGAGGTGACTGCAGCGCCTCCGGCTCAACCAGAACAAGCAGTTCTTGCGGATGCCGTTGATATCCCGCTGCCAGATGGTACCTCTGCACCTATCGTTTTCTATGATGTATCGTCAGCTATAGACCGCGGACTTGGCACTCCGGCCCCGCCGCGGGCCATTGTGGTAAAACCGGTAAACGGGGTCAACGTGCCGTTCTATCAGAGCACTGGGGCGGGCGGAAAATCAGGTGTTGAGGCGGGTAAGTGGTACCCGTTTTTTGGGATCACACCTGCCGGTTGGTTCGTAAAAACATCTGATGCGGATATAAACAACTACTATGGGTCCGATGCCCTGCGCCGGATTTCCGAGCAATTAGACGCCGAACTTGGGGATATGCGCGCGCGCCCTGATAGTGCCCCAACAATTACCCGTGACGCCGATGCGGATCTACTTGCCACCATCAACAAAGATATGCACCCTAATACGACGCTAAAAGGTAGGGCATTGCTCGACGTAGGGGTGGGGCAGCGAGTTCACCAAGAAGACTCAAAGGGTACTCGCGCGGCAATAGAGTCAACCCTGCGTCGCATTGGGGAGGTAACGCCGGCTACGGTGGAGTCGGAGGTGACTGCAGCGCCCAAACCACCGACAAGCGATCAGGATTATGCCGCCACAGTGCGCAATGCGTACGAACGGGGCATCTCCACCCCTGCCTCGGTGCTCGTCGAAGACGCTGAAATCGCTCAGCGCCGCGAGACACTACGGGACACTACGGCAACTCCTCCTACTGCACCGACGCCGCAGATGGCGGGCGCAACCCCCGGCGCAGAACTCGGAACTGCAGGGCAGACCATCCCTGCACCGGTTGCGCCCGCTGTGCGCCCAACACCACAACCCACTCGGCGAGCAGTCGCACGTGTACCCGAAGACCCCGCAGTAAACCGCGCGCTGGAAAACCGCATTGCTGAGCGGTTCACGGCTACCGCTTCGCCCGAGCTGCGTGCGCAGACGCAGTCGCTGGCGGACACTGCCGAGACCATGCCGACCACGACAAAGGACAAAACCGCAGTTCTAAAACTGCTCGAGAACCCCCCGAAGAAGACAAAAGGTAAGGTGTCCAACCAATACTACGCCTACGCCTACTTCAAGAATTACCCTGACGTTGGCACAGCCCTGCATGCGATCGCGAGCGATCTGGCTGCATTGAGCGGCACCTCAGTACCCAAATTCAGAAGCGCCGAATCCATCCTCGGCGGCGAACTCATGAGTCCGCAGTTAAAGGCAGACCTCGAGGTCTACACCGACACTGGTACAGAGCCAGCGAAGCGAGCTGCCGCATGGGCAGGGAGAAACCTGAGCCCAGAGACCGTTGTGGCCATGAACGACGCAACAAAGCTGCACCGCCCACGGGACTACGCCGCCGCCATTGCTAAGGCCGACGAGAAGAAAAAGAAACGCGAGGCACAACGAGAAGCCGAGCGCGCGTACCGCGAGTCAATCACCGAACCGGGTGAGTCTATCTATGACGACGACCTTGCGGCAGAGTTCGGCTTAGCGCAGGAAGACCTCAGCTATATCGACGACAGCATGGGCGACTTCCGCGCACGCGCCGAGAATGGCCCACCCCTGCACCCTCGCGTCATACAGTACCTGCGCGAAGGCAACCTGATGGGTGCGATGCGCAACCTGCGGATCACCGCATCGGACAAGTACGCGGGCCGCCTCGCGGACAAGATGCGCAGTATGCTGGGGGACACAAAAGTTCAGCTTATCCCAGAAGCCACGATGGCACGGATCGAGGCCGCTATGCGACCGGGCCGCACGCCAGACCCACGCGGTGCCGCGATGGGCGTATACATCCCCACGATGACGCCGGAGGCCATTGCCGATGCGCGCCGGCAAGGGCGTGACGAAGCCGTGGATATAGCACAGCAGTACGGCGGTTCGGTCCTCCTAAACGAGACCTCTGGGCTCGATGCCACGACGCTACTGCACGAGGCTTCCCACGCAGTTCTTGATCGCGTTACACGTAACCCGTCACACCCACTGACGCGTCAGCTCACAACGCTGATGTCAAAGATCGTGCCGCACACCCCACCGGGCTTCAACGGTGCCGAGAACCTGCAGGAGTTCATCGCCGAGGGGCTTACCAACCCCGAGTTCCGTCGCGAGATGTCCCGCCTCAACCCCGACGGCGCCAAGTTCTCCGCATGGGAGATGTTCACAAACCGCATCAAAAACTTCTTACGTCGTCTTCTCGGCATGGACTCCAAACCGCTCGGTTCGGCCACCGACGTTATCGACCGTGCGCTGGACACCGTCATCGCAGCGAACCCCGCCGATCGCGGCGCAGGCGACATTATGGGGTCTTCATTCCGCCCACTGGGCGCACGCAAGGTGTTGAGCGAGTTCAAGGACCGCGTGAAGGAAGCCACACCTGCAGACATGCAGGAGGTGCGCAACGTCCTCCGTGACCGCCGCGTAAACTCCAAGTTCAAAGAGAACATGATCTGGCTCTCCATGCCGCTCGATTATATCGGCGATGCGGCAAAGCGGTACTTCCCAGACACTGCACGCACCATACCGGAACTTGTCAATGAGCACAAAACGGCCAAGCGCAACATCCTCGACAAAGTGGTGGACTCCCTTGCGCCTGTGAACGAGTGGATCAAGACAAATCTCGAGAAGATTGACACCTTCAACGATGTGCGCTTTACGGCGACACGTTTCGGTGCGGACCCGCGCAAGAAGCGCTCCGACTACGAAGGTTTTTCGTACAAGTACGACCGCATCGACCCTGCATCGGGCGAGGTGGTCACAGAAGTATCGTCTCGATACAAGACCCGCGACGAGTTAAACGCCGCTATGCGGCAGCATGATCGTGCAGGCATCCCCGGCCACTCCGAAGCATCCGTAGACTTTGCCCAAGACCCGGACCAGCTCAACGCATTCGATGAAGTCATGCGCGGGTATAACAGCCTCGGTCCCGCAGGGCGCAAGGCCATGGACACGCTATTCGCGATTCCCGAGGCGTTGACAAAGAACCTTGCGGTGGCCCTGAAGTCGCGCCTCGAAGCGTTGCTACCGCAGGACCGCGCACTCCAAGAACGTATCTATGGAAAGATCTACGATAAGGTCTTCAACGGCACGGGTGTCACGCCATACCAGACCCTGAGCCGGACCGGCGACTATGCGCTGTCTTATTATGGCGCGGACCCCAAGAAGGTCCAACTCGACGAAGATGGGAATCTGGTCGGGCCGAAACCCGACGTGCAGTATTTCACGCACTCCTTCCAGACGTCTCGCCAGCGGGACCTTGCCATCCGCCTCCTGAAGAGCCAGCCTCCTGCGTTTCAGATCGACCCTACAACGATCACGCCATATCAACAGGCGGATGCCCGCAAGCGTGAGAAGATGTCGGATCAGATGGTAGGTCGCCTGCTCTCGTCTATTGATGCGGCAGGGTTGGACAGCTCCGTCCGCGACTCCATCATCGAGATGGTTCTCGATACCGCACCTGAGTCGTCGTTCATGCAGATGTTCCGCGCACGGAAGGGTACTCGGGGCTTCGTCGGAGATATCACGCCGTTGGAGCAGGGGCTCACTCCCGGCGACACACTCGCAAACATCCGTGACAACACCCTGCGCCTCGCAGGCAATATCGTGGACATCGAATATGGCGCTAAATTCGCCAAGGCCAAGCAAGAGCTGACAAAAGAGTATCAGGACTTCGCTAGGGCCGCATGGACCGACCCGATAAAACGCGGTCAGGACGTGGAAGAGGCGCTGGTCTACTATGATGCGCTCACGAGCTACGCGTCATCGGCGTTCCGTAGGCAGGGTGAGATTGCGCAGACGCTAACCACAGGTGCGTGGGCCATGACTCTTGCGGCAAACGTGTCGTCAGCGATCCTCGTGTTGACGTCGCTGCCGATCTATGCGTTCACCAACATGGCGCCGATACACGGCGTGAAGTCTACCATGCAGGCGCTTGGTCATGCGGGCCGTATGCTCATGGGTTCCGGCACCATGCTGAGCGCAGAACGTATCACGTCCGAAGGGCAAACAGAGGCGTTCCAGAAGAAAGGGTTCTTCTTCGATATAAGCGTGGACAACCTCGATACGAGCGACCCCAACAGCAAGTTCGGATATATGAAGGCGTTCCAAGACGCAGGCCGCATAAACGGCTTGTTTGGTCGGTCCCTCCTTCAAGACCTCACCGCCGGTGAGAACGTGACCGGCCGCTTCGCGACTGCCAAGAAAGTGATCGCAGCGTCCGGCGTTATGCAGAGCACGTTGGAGCGGGGAACACGCGAGGTCACAGGTATTGCGAAGTACCATCTGGCACTGCAGAAACTCGCAAAAGACAACAATATGGGGGACTTCTCTCTCAAGCAGGTCGCCAAGAAACTCGAAGACGGTTCACTGCGGTTCACAGACGCCCAGTACCAAGAGGCTGCCAAGGAAGCCATGAACGTGGCAGAGAAGACAAACGGCCCAATGTATGCAGCCGCGTCGACCCAAGCGGCCCAGTCGGACCTCGGCAATATCTTGATGCTCTATAAGCGCCACTCCCTGTCCATGTACAACTTGCTGTATCAGACGATGACGCGCTCCTTGCCAACCAAAGCGCAGATTGCAGCCATGCCAGAGTCGGAGCGCGAGGCGGCCATGGAAGACGTCCGTATTGCACGTTTGCAGCTGGGCGGAATGATGGGTGTGCTTGCTACGTTGTCGGGTGCTCTCGGTCTGCCCCTCGTGCAGCAGCTGGGCTGGATCTATGACGCGTTCGCAGACGACGATGAAGAAGACTTCAAGACAATGACGCGGACCGCCATCGGCGAATACGGCGCCTATGGCTTGCTTGATTACCTCTCGGGCGTGCGTGTGTCTGAACGGATCGGCCTCGGTGCGCCGTTCTACCGTGCAGGTTTGAACTCGGAAGGCCAACCACCGCTATGGCGCTTGATCGAGGGTGTAGGTGGCCCCGTTGTTGGCCTGACCAACAAGTACATGACGCGCGTCCCAGAGCTGTTTGCCGCAGGTGACATCCAGCGCGGCACTGAGGCGCTCATGCCGTCGGCGGTCGCCAACTTGTTCCGTGCAGCACGGTACAGCCAAGAGGGTATCCGCACCCGGCGCGGCGACCTCATCATTGACGACATAAGTCCTGCAAGTGTCCTCGCTCAGGCCGTTGGTTTTATGCCTGCAGCATACGCCCGTCAGCTGGACCAGAACGCTGCCCTGTCACGCATCGACAACGCAATCCGCCAAGAGCGCTCAAAGTTGCTGTCCATGCGGTATCAGGCGTTCAGTTCGGGGGACAGGACCACGTTCCGCGAGGTCGAGCAGGAGATCGCAGAGTTTAACCGGCGTCACCCCGGCGATGCGGAGATCACTCCCAAGACCAAAGAAGCGTCGCTAACAGCCAACATGAAGACAACGGATCGTATGCACCACGGCGTCAACCTCAGCGACCAGAACATCCGTCGCACCATGGAGCTTGCGAGCCAATACGGACCAGCAACCATCTGGGAATAAAAAAGGCCCCCACCGAAGTGAGGGCCAGTTTGGCGGAGAAAGACAGTAGACACCCTGTCGGCTCCGTCTATATCATGCGGTTCGCCAGATGCGAACCCCCAAAATGTTGCGTTCCTCGCATATAACAACCCGCATTTGCCACCCGCGCCGCGCAAATACCCTGCCACATTGCTTAATGGCAGAACTGGTATTCATGCAGGGGATGAATACCGAAGCAGAAACCCGCATCGCGTCCCAATCAATAAAGATCGGGACGCCGTCGGGGTCGAGGTCGTCAAGTTTCAGAACCGCCATCTTCAGGGCCCTCTGGGAGTTCCATCTGCGCACACTCAAGGATAATGACATCTGTCGGCGGCAAGTTCATCTTGGTACCCTTGCTGAGGCGCACCTTGGCCTTGCGGCCGTTCAACTTTGCCATGCCCTCTTTCACAAAGGAGTCGTAGTTGATCCGGTTCTTCGCACACCACGCACGCAACGGTTTCGGCACGAGGAATAGATACTTGGTGTCTGTCTCGTAGCGGGCAACAAACCGGACCTTGGGCTGCTGTTCCGGCACAACAAGAGAGTCCAGACCATTGCCATTGTTGCCCAGACCGCTGTTCATGCCGCGATTGTCTTCGGTGCTCTTGATCCAGAGGATGCTGCCGTAGTTGTCGTTCACATAGTTGTTCACGTTGGTCTCGATCGTCGCCGTAGCCTCGACGGCCGCCCTGCGGTTGCTGTCGATCAGGTCTACCGCAAACTTGTGCAGCTTTGGGATGTCGTAGTCCAACAAGCCTAGCTCGCGCGCAATGATAAGTGCGGTGATCGTGACCGTGGCACTGATTGACCAGAAGCGGTTCTGCGCCATCAGGTTAAGCTCGCTGTCCAGTTTACGCTGCACGCTGGTCAGCAACTCGCGGACAGTGTCGCGATTGTTAATGATATACTGCACGAACGGGACAACCGCATGGCCGCGGTTCTTGCCGATACGGGTCGCGAACTCGTCGGTTTCGGCCTTGGTCGTGAAGTTGTGCGGCTGCACGTGGTACTCCAAGACGCGCTGTGTCTCAGCGTCGGGTGCGCTTTTTATCGTGCGCACTTTTGACAACATGCTCGCGTTTGACGATGTGCCAACAGTCAGGTGCCAAGGCTCGCCACGATACCGCTCGGCGTTCGCGCCAGATGACATGCGCCCCTTCTGCCTACCGCCGTGGATCTGATAGATGAGGTCCGACATCTGGTCTGTGGGGAACTCCGTAAACTCGTCGAACTGGACAGCGATGTCCTTCATATTCTCCAATCGGTTCAAGCGGTGGTTCATCGTGTCCTTTGCCGTGATGAGCAGTTCACCCGGATCACCGAAGATCGACAGTGCGACCTTCTGCGTCGTGGTCTTGCCGTGGCCGGAACCGTCACTGTACATGTCAAAGATCGCAGCGTGAGCCGGCATAAAGCGCATGAGTGGTGACGCGAGCGCCATGCAGATCATGTACTGGTAGGGCTCGAGCCCGTCGCGTGCGTAGAAGTTCGCATCCTCAACCCAACCCTCAAGCGTGCCCGCGGGCTCGAACGCGGGGAATGCCCATGCGGTCTCGCTCGACGGCGGGTTGTACCCGATATCGTCTCCAGTGATCTCGCGGTCGCCGATGACAAACGACGTAAATTCGTCGTCCGTCCACCCGAACTGCGAGTGCGCCTCGTCGGCAACAGTCGTGGTCTGTAGGTTTTGTATCCATGTATTTGTGTAGGCCATAAGTCTATCCCATCCTCTTCCGATTGCAGAGACGCCGTGTGTCGACAGCGCCTTCCGTAGGTCTTCCTTTGATGTGGCGTTTACGAGGGGGATTACAAACTCCCTCACGCCATCCATCGGCAGGTGCACGCGACCGACAATGCACTCACCCAAGCTGCGGTCCCTGATCCGGCTCACATAGTATAAGTCGTTTTCATACACCGGCATGTCGACGGGATCGCCCGCCTCATCAACGTCTTTGACGTATACTCCGCCCTGATTGCCGCGGAAATAAGGCTTCGGGTATGGCGGTATCTCATACTCCTGCAGCGCCCCGCTACCCACCGAAATCTCCTCGACGATCACCGGTTCATCTTCTGGGGCCGCTTCGATCTCGGCACCGATCTGCACCGGAGACGTGATCTTGCCCTTGAGGGGGCAGCCTTCACACCCTTCAGGGTTCAGGCTTTCAAACGTGCTGCACTTATGTGGCCCGACAATACCCTCCATCTTCTCGACGGTGTCCTCACGGGAATACTCTGGGTGATTGCGCGACATCGCATGCGCACCCTGCGCCGCATCTTCGCAGGGCATACAAATCGACAGCGCACCGCGCCACAACGGCTCACTCAGGTCTTCTTGGTTCTCGAACGCGTGCTTGATCTGCGCGCAACCTCGTCCCTCGACCGACTTGGTCAGGATAGTTTTGAACTTCGTAACCCTGTTACGCATCATGCGCTGCATCATCGGGTCTTCGTCAGCGGTCATCAACGTAGAGAACGGGAGCGGTGCAACGGACGCCTTGGGCGCTGCCTCTGGGGCGAACGCAGTCAGTGCCGCCGAAAACTCTCCGAGGGTGTATGTCGTGACCGTGCCACCCTGCATGATCTTGACGGGCAGCGGGGGGTTGCCCTTGTAGTTGTGGGTCAGCGGCACGCGCAGAACGCGGGCAGCGTCGCTTGTGCAGGTCGAGTCGGCCTTGAGGCCGTGTATCGCGCAGGCACGCTTTAGTGCGTCGGCTACAGGGCGCCACTCCGCAGTAGGCACTGGCTCCGACAGGGGCCAGTAGACGTGGACGCCGCGGCCGCTGTTAACCATATAAGGCTTGCGCAGACCTGCCGCCTTGCAGAAGCCACGCAGCTCGGCGATGGCCGTAGGCTGATCGGCAAATTCCTTGCCGGGCCCACAGTCGAGGTCCATGAACATAGCACGCATCTGTAACGTGTTTACCGCGCTGCGGGGCTTTTCGATGCTCGGGTCTTTGAACGTCGCGAGCCCGAAATACACATCGTGCTCGTTCTGATCTGCCATATACGCCGCGTCTATGAGACGGGCGATTGTCGGGTAAAACTTCTGCTTACGGAACTTCCGGCTCTCGCTGGATATGCTGAGTAGGCAGTAGTGGCCGCTGTCCCCAAGGACAGCTTGTAAAAAATCTTGTGTGTCCATTGTCGCCGCCTGTTGTTATTGTGGTCGGCCACGGGTCGCCCCGTGGCCGGCTTTTTCAGGCGATCAGTCGTCCCATTCTGCAAGGACATCCGCCAAGGCATCGGCCGACTTGGTCTCGGGTTCAGCCTTCTTCGGGGCTTTCGTGACCTTGGTCGGCTCACCAACCTCGTCCTGCTCGGACTCTTCCTTCTTGACAGCTGGCTTCTTCTCTGCCTTGGGATCTTCCTTCTTGGCAGCGGGCTTCTTCTGCACGCCGTCTGTCTGGGCCACGGTGAACTCGATGGCCTTCTTGGCCTCGTCGCTGTCACGCAGTGCGATGGCAGCCTTCAGCTCTTCTTCGTCCAGTGCGCGCACAGGGCGGAAATACAGCTTGGGTGCTGTCGCATCATCGTCGAAGCGCATCTCGGTCATGACCGCAATGGCAGGAGTGTTGTGGGCAGAGAGGTACTTGATGTAAGCCTGCAGTCCCATGTCAGCGCCCTCGGCAGAACCGAAAATAGACGTGGCGGGCAACTGCAACTGATATACCTGATCGTTCTCGCCTTCCAACATAACCGCGAGACGCTGAGAGAAGCGGCACGCACGGCTCTCGCCTTGGCCGGAGCCTTTGACGTTCATCGGGCACTCGCCGCAAGTGGCAGCCTTGCGCTGATCTTCTGGCACGTCGTCGCTTGGCTTGCGGGTGTCACCAGACCAGCACACAGGGGCAGACGGGTTTTCAGCGTCGAACGCACCCTCGTAGTACGTACGCCCAATAGACGCAGCATCCACGATCACCATGTTCAGCGTGCTGTTCTTGCTGACAGACACCTGCTCGCCATCGACAACCATGCGGAAACGGCTACCGCGAATACTGATCCGGCGGCCGGAAGCGCCGCTCCCACCTGCCATTTTCTTGTTGTCGTCCATCAAGGACTTGAACAAGTCACCACTTACAAGGCTGTTGCCCTTAAAGATGTCTAGGTCACTCATTGTCATTCTCCATTTTAAAGTGCTCAGATTCATCGTCTGAGTCGGGGTTAAAGTCAAACTCCATCTGCGCGTCGGCAGGTTGGCTCTCCTCGCGCTCAAGGAGCGCAGCTTCCACGCGAGCTAGGTCGAAGCGAAACACTCGGCCCATGCGCGTGTAAGTTCCGGCAGGGATGTCACCCGCCCGTACCATGGTGATAATCGTCGCTGGCGATACACCGAAGTGCGCTGCCAGAGCCGCTGTTGTAACGTACTTGTCACTACCTGTCATTTTTTCCTCACAGATATCATGTACTCCGAGTCCACATTCAGGCCCGGCGGTACGGTTTCAGGGTTTTCTTCCAGAAACTCTTTGACTGCAGTCTGGTTCAGACGCTTCTCCAAGAACTCTGGCATGCTGTGCTCGACAACGAATTGGTGCATTGCGGCCCAGTCGCTCGTCCAGTACCGCGTCTTTACTGTGCGGTAAAACATCCCCTCGGATGTGCGGACGCTCTCGACGTTCTGCTCTTTGCAGTAGTCCAAGAGTTGAGCCTTGACCGCGTTCATCTGGTCGGTCAACTTCTTGTCCTTCTCCTTGAACTCGGCCGACACTGCGGCCTTCGCGTCGCGGATCTTAATGTAGATGCGTGTCAAGCGGTCCACAGATGTGTCTACTGTATCAGTCATGTCTCTCTCCGTTTTGTGTTGTTTCGGCGTTAGTACCGTGTTTCGAACACCTAGTCAAGTGTTCCATTGTACAAGTCGATCATTTTTGAGTGCACGTCGATCTTGTCATCCAAAAGCTGGTAAAAGCGTCGCTCCACAGGGGAACCTTCAAGCTGCACAACCGTGCATTTGTTGACTTGCCCTGATCTGTGGATGCGCGCGTTCGCCTGCGCGTATGTCTCAAGTGAAGATGTCGGGCCCCACCAGACAATAGTATCGGCCGCTGTCAGCGTCACACCGTGCGCCGCAGCTTGGGGTTGGATCACCAGAACCTTGGGGTCCGTTGCCGTCTGAAACCTGCGGAAGATATCGGTGCGGTCGCCGACCTTGACGCTGCCGCTGATGATCTCGGCGGTGATGCCGTCGCCAACCAGCTTGGCTGTCAGGCTCTCGATTGTGTTCTGGAATGGCACAAACACCAGCACTTTGTTCGGTGTCTCGTCGATCACCTCCTTGAGGACTTTGTACCGTGACGAGATGTCAAACTGCAGGGTGTTGCTGTCGTCGGTATATGCCGCGCCACACGATACCTGCAGGAGCTTTGTCATCAGCACCGCAGCGTTGACTGCCGTTACATCTTCTCCAGCCGCCCGCATTGTGCGGTCCTTGCGGATGCGGTCGTAGAATGCCTGCTGCTGCTTGGTCAGCTCAACATGTCGCTTAACGTACACAAGATCTGGTAGGTCGAGACACTCGTCCTTAGTGAAGCGTATGGCCGGTTGCAGTACGCGATGCACTGTCTCCGTGGCAGTCTTCTTCGGGGCCCACTTGAAGGGCGTGATTTTTACCATGACCTCGTCGCGGAACTTACCGAAGAATTTCGGTACCCCTGTGGGGTTTACCAGCTTGGCGAGGCCGAATGCGTTCTCGGGCCCCTGCGCTGCCGGTGTTCCGGTCATCATCCACAACCACGTGTCATCTGTGACCAATCGGTGTAACGTCTTCCACCGTGCCGTCTGAGAGTTCTGGTATGCACTGGCCTCGTCGATGATGATAAGGTCGAACCCGCCCTCGGCGATCTCTTTCTCTACCACTTTCAGGCCGTCGAAGTTGATGATGACGAACTCGGCGTCGCTCGCAATAATCTTGCGTCGCTTTGCCGCCGCACCATGGGCGATGTCAACCTTGCGGTGCATCGCGAAGTTAAACAGGTCGGCACGCCATGCGGCGTCCATGATCGACACCGGGCATACGACAAGCGCGCGTTTCACAAGCCCACGTTGCATGAGGAAGTCCGCGGCCCAAATGGCACTGCCCGTTTTCCCCGTCCCTTGTTCGTTAAAGCAGAACGCACGCTTGTTCAGCGTCAAAAACTCTGCCGTGGTGCGCTGGTGATCGAACGGTTTGTACTTGCCCGGCCACTTATATCGGCCGATGATCGGCGACGGGGCAGGGTAGTTGAGGGCGCGCAGGGTCTGCACCTGTGGCAAGTCCCACTTAACCAAGACAGTGTTATCGTCGATAAGTCGACTCTCTGGGATGGCTGCAAGGATAGGGGCGGGGTTCCGCAGTTTGTACTGCAGGGCTTTATTGTCAATAATCTGCACGGGTGTCTCCTGTTATGCGCGGGGCATAATTACTTTTTCTTGGGTGGTTTACTTAGTGCGCCACCCTTTGCACGGTTCTTGCTCCGGTTCTCGACGCGGTATCCGTCGCTGTTCGACCCACCGCGCGCCAGCGGCTTCTTGTGGCCGATGTCTTTGCCCGCGCGTGCGGCCTTACCGTTCTTCTTGTCGAAGGCTGCTCGGGCGCGTTGCCGCTCAAGGCGCGCGGCACCTTCGCCCCGCGCCTTTTGCTGCTGGTACTCTTTCGCATAGGGTCGTGGTTTGTTCACGTATGGCATCAGTTTTGTCCGTTATGGGGACACTCCGTTACTGGGCAGTGTCGTTTGCAAAGACCGCTCGGGCGGGGGTTCCACACATCCACCTCGAACGCTTTCTCCATCTTAGCATACTCCGAAAGCCACTTTTTCCAAAGCCCACTTTCACCGTCGCGGTCGTACTTCGCCTTCACAGCTTCATTTGCAATGACGAACACGAGCCCGCCACGCACCACTTTCAGGTCAGGGAAGTGCTTGAACATGGCCAAGGCCATCAGCTCCAGCTGACCTTTTTCGGCGTAGCGTGCCGACTTGCCTGTCTTGTAATCCACGATCGTCGCGGTATCCCCGTCGATGATAATCAGATCGACAATGCCACGGAACCAAACATCCTTGGCGAAGAAGTCACACGGCTCCAACGCGGCGGTCAGGCCGAACTTGTATTCGCACAGCTTATCGCCGGGCTTGGCTGCCAGTGCATCGAGCACAGGCTGCGTGAATGCGAACCGCTCCGGCACAGGAGTGCCGTCAGCAATAAAGTC
>Ga0196889_1000121_pt1 | contig 25564 bp, 30 predicted proteins | sample VirMetDEL_Nov_12_FD_166415 | JGI IMG/M metagenome (GOLD analysis project Ga0196889, IMG submission 166415) | Aqueous microbial communities from the Delaware River and Bay under freshwater to marine salinity gradient to study organic matter... | ecosystem: Environmental > Aquatic > Marine >...
CAGTAATTAGATTACTAGTTGGTAAGAAAGTTGCGGTAAATAAGTATTCTGATCCAGCTACTTGGATAGCAGAGGTTACTATGCCTGCAGTAGTAATCACGGGCACCATTTCCGGGACCGCGGTGCCTTGGCTTGCGGTTACCACATTAGTGGTTGCCTGCACATCCACGAATGGTTGTGCGTTACCGATACTGTGTGTGCCAAATGGGTGAAAACCGAACATAGTTTATCCTTTTAGTGCTGTTACTTCAGCTTCTAGTGTTTCTATTCTTGTCATAGCTTCTTGTAAAGCCTTGATAGCTTTCATGTATAATACAGAGTAACTAACACTCTTAACTTTTTCATTTGTAGTTGTTTTTATATCACCAATAGCTTTACCTTCTGGTATGTCATCACCATCTTCGTAAAGTGTACCAAATTCAGAACTAGAAAGTATATCAGCTTTTTCTGGATCTCTCAATTTAACTAATCCAGGACTAACTGTTTCAGTTTCTTGTGCTACTAAACCTAAATAAGTTTTTGCAGCTTGACCACCACCTGTTTCAGTTCTAGCTTCGTCTTTAAGTTTAAAGTTTCTAACTTTTAAAGCTTTGATATCATCCCATTGAGAATTAGCATCAGTTATGTTTTGTTTAATTCTTTCGTCTGAAGTTGCACCATAACTATTAGTGGCACTATCAAAATCACCATTAGCAAAAATTACAGCTCTAACAGTGCTATTATTATTGCCCACACATCTAAAGAAATAACTACCTGTGTCATTTACAGTAGAGCTAAAATTTATTTGTTGTCCAAAAACATTACCACTTGTTTGAGTGTTTTTTACATAAAATAAAACATCATTTATTGATGATGTAAGTGTAGTTTGACCCGTACTTGCAATTCTTAATCTTTCAGTATTAGTTCTTTCACCATCGTTAGTTGTATAGAAAACTAATCTTCCCGGAGTATCATTCGTTCCGGGCGTACCATCAACAACACCTTCAATACCTGCTACATTATTGTTATAGTCAGTTGCATCTCCATCATCAGCTTTCCAAAATATACCACCAACCGAATCACCATCAGCAACAATAGTTTGACTACCTACTGTTGTATTTCTTGATTTAATAAAATGTAATTGATTTGACCCTGAATCATTGGCAAAACTAGAAATTGTAGCACCACCATTTTGCACTTGAAAACGATTACTTCCAACGCCAGAGCCTGAACCAGCACCAACATAAACTCTATCATTACCACCATCAACAAATAATTGATGCGTGTTACCATTAGATTCTACTCGGAAGTCTAGGTCTGCTGATTCTTCATTAAATACAGTTTCAGCTTGTAATAAACTAATTCTTTTTCTTTCACTACCAGCTACTAAAGTTCTAAAATCAACATAGACATCTTCTGAACCGTTACTTGCGTCATCAATCTGTGCAGTTATTCTAAAATAATCTGTAGCATTACCAGCATCATCATTACCAGCAAAAGCAATTGTAGATAAATTATCTGCATCAGCACCATTACCAGCATTTCTATAAAGATTTAAATTTGGTCCAATAGCTGAGTCGGTATCAGTTGATACTAATGTAAGTGTGTCGGTGTTATCAGCAGTTGTGATTGATAAGCCACCATCATGAATAACTACATCTTTGTTTTCATCAAAAGACATGATAGGAGTTGTGCCAATAGTGTTACCTAAACCAATAACTAAATCATCAGCCGAATCATCAAGTGCCACATAAAAATCTTGGGCATTACCATCAAAGATCAACGCTGCGTCTTCCGCGCCGGCATCACCAATAGTAAAGGTTGGTGTAGTACCAGCTAGCGCAACATCACCAATGATGTTACCGTCTTTAATCGTAAGACCGTCAATCGTTACCCCATTAGCTGACGTTTGTTCTGATATAGTATCTACTTTTATTTCACTGGTCATATTAATTTAAGAGTTGTATCTCTTCCTCTGTTAATAGTTTATCAGCTTCTTCTTTACCAATAGTTTTTTCTGCTAGTTTATAAAAAGCACTAGCAAGTTTTTGATGTTTCTCATACTGTTGCCAAATAGCACCATTATGTAAACGCATAAAACCTGACATATTAATAAGTGGATTTGCTTTAGTTCCATCTTCATTATATTCATTATTAACTTTACCTACTAAGCCAGCATCAGTTAAATCACTTGCATTATACTGTACAAATTTATCAAACTTAGAAGCTATAACACCTTTACCGTGTGATAAATCATAAGCTCTAACTAACTGAGCATCTTGGTAAGCATCAAAAGTAGTACTGCCACTATCAGCGTGAAAGTCACCCTCGGCATCAAAGATAAATCTAACAGTGTTATTATTACAAATAGTAACCATATTAGTATTAGCACCTTGCGTACCAAGACTTGTACCACTTCTAGAAGCAGCATCAATTCTTACACAACCGTGGTCACCTGTGCCTTTACCAGTATCTTCACCACCGTTAGAAATACCTAATATTTGCAGAGCAACATTACCATTGTCATTCATAGATACCATTTGTATACCACCGGCATTTGAATCAGATTTTTTAAAAAAACCATAAGTATCAGCTTCAGCAATACTAGTCATACTATGTGCAACATCAGAAGATTTCATACTTATAATCTGAGTATCTCCACCAGCTTGGTTTAAAGTTAAAGAACCATCAGAACCTTCAGGACTACTTTCTTTAAAACCTATTTTACCATCAGCAGTTATTCTTAATTGTTCATTACCTGAAGTCATAAAAAACATTGCATCAGTAGAATGGTCATAATTTATTCTGCCTACATCATTATCTTGAGGGTCAGCAAATTTAATACCACCCTCTGCATCATTAGGCGTAGCAATAGTAAGTCCTCCACTAGCATTATCTTCAATTACAAGTCCTTGTCCACCTGCATCAACACCAGTAACACCACTATCACCAAGTGATATTCTAAATAATCCACCAATGTCAGTGCTTTCACCAACACCAACTCTGTCATTACCACCATCTACAAATAAACAATGTGCATAAGAATTAGATTCTACTCGGAAATCGTGATCTTTACTTGTATCATTTATAACAGTTTCAGCTCCTGTTATGCCGAGAAACAAATCAAGTGATCCACCATTCATAACACTTAAAGCAAAATAGCCGTCCTCTGAACCATCTGCAACATCACTAGTAACTGATTTAATTTCTGATGAAATAAAATCTTGTGAGTTGTTATTTCTACCTTCAAATTGAATTACACCTGTAACATCATCATTTGCTGGTGAACTAGAGTTTCTGTATAACCTTAAATTAGGTCCACTGTTAGCATCAGCATCAGTTGATGTTAGCGTAAGTAAATCATAATTACCTGAACCTATTACAGTTAATGAACTATCAGGTATAACGACATTAGTATTTTCATCTATTGTTATTGCAGGATATTGACCAAGAGTATTGCCAAGTCCAATAGTTAATAGGTCAGTTGAATCATCAAGACCCATAGAAAAGTTTAGTGCATTACCATCAAAGATTAGCGACGCATCTTCAGCTCCACCATCACCTATTGTAAGTGTTGGAGTTGTTCCTGTTAATGTAATATCACCAACAATGTTACCATCCTTAATCGTTAGACCGTCAATGCTTACACCATTGGCGCTGGTCTTTTCTGATATAGTATCGACTCTTATTTCACTCATTAGTTAACCTTATTCAGTTACATCGGCTACGTTCGATAACTGGCTATTAGTTTTTAAATCTGCATAAGCTAATGCTACTGGATTAGTTGATGTAGTAATGTCATAAGCTATTTTAAAGTGATCTACATGACGATTAGAGATTCGCATAGATTGCTCTTTTGCTTCATCATCACGAGTGGCTTTATCTTTATAGATTAGAACATCATAAACCAACTTCCAATCACTGCCCATTTTTTTGACATACGCTGAGGATACTCTACAGTATGCACTGACATGTGCGCTCCCGTCGTGTGTTGTCATATTTGCTGTTATTGCCATTGTTTTAGTCCTCCTAGTTTAATAGTTTTATATCATGTTTTTTTAATATTGCATCTGCTTTATCTGCACCCAAAGTCTCTTTGGCCATCTCGTATACCGCTTCTGCTAGTTTCTGATGCTTCTCATATTGTTGCCAAATAGCACCATTGTGTAATCTTTGCAAACCAGTAATATTGACAAAAGATGTAGCATTACCCTCATCATCTGTACCAATAATATTAGCATCTACTAAATCTTGTATATTATATTTTACAAACTTATCAAATTGAGAATCAATTAAACCCCTAGCATAGTGCCCTTTAGATAAATCATAAGCACGAACTAATTGAGCATCATCATATCCATCAAAAGTAGATACACTTCCTGTATTGCTAGTACCAGCAGTATTAGTGTGTATTTCTCCGTCACCTTTAAAAAGACATTGCATATCATCTGCATTTTTAATACCAAATACGTTGCCACCTGCAGGTAATGCTTCTGCAGCATTAGTGCTACCATTTCTTTTAAAACCATTAACACAAACTGCGGAACTAGCACTTGTAGCTTCTGCGGTATTCTCACTTGCTTGAAAACCTACAGCCTCAAAAGCGTGACCATCTGCATTATCAGTTAAACCACCCATTTTAATACCACCGTTTGCACCAGATTTTTTTTCAATAAAACCATACGTATCTGCTTGTTTTACTGAAGTCATTCCTTGTGCAATATCAGAAGATTTAAATGACATAATCATTTCATCACTTGCACCTTGGTTTAAAGTTATTCCACCTTCACCTGTATCAGGGGCATCTTCGTTAAGAGTTAAAATACCATCAGAATTTAATCTCATTTGTTCAGAACTAGCAGTAGTAAATGCAAGATGGTTCAAATTATGGTCATAAACAAGTCTACCTGAAGCTGTTGCATTAGGATCAGAAAAATATAATCCCCCAGCTTTATCATTTGGCGTTGCTATTGTAATACCTGCGTGATTATCATTTTCGACAACTAAATCATCATTATTGCTATCAATAGCTGTATCACCACTATCGGCTGATTTTATATGTAATGTTCCCATTGGTGCGTTTGCAGATTCACCAATACCAACTTTATTATTACCACCATCAACAAATAACATATGTGTATTATCATTAGACTCTACTCGGAAGTCTATGTCTGCAGAGCCTTCATTAAAGACAACGTGGTCACTATCAAATTCTAAATAATTTACATTATTACCACCACGAAAACCTTTAAATACCATTTGTACATCTTCATCACCATTGGAAGCGTCTCTTATGTTTGCTGACATAGAGAAGAATGATGTTGTATTACCAGCATCATCATCTGCGTTAAAATGAATTTCACCGATAACATCTCCATCTGCGGGAGAGCCTGAATCTCTGTTTAGTCTTAAAATTGGACCTTGGTTACCATCAGCATCAGTTGATGTTAATGTAAGTGTGTCGGTGTTATCAGCAGTTGTGATTGTAGTGCCGTCATTAATAGTAAAAGTAGTTGCCGTAATAGTAGCCATAGTGTTACCACCAGCTTCTATTACTAAAGTATCATCGGTATTAGCCGAGATGGAGGTATCCAAATCGTCATCAAAGTCAATCTTATTATTTACACCGTCTATTTGTACACCAGCCATTATAAAACCACCACTACCCCTTCAATAGTTACAATTGCATTAATTGTTATTGGCCCTGCAAGAACTGCATGACCGACAATTTGATTAACATCAACAATAGAATCGTGCTCAGGTATTATTTCACTAGCGGGTCCACCCGAACCAATAAATAAAGGACCACCAACTTCTTCAGTTCCTGCCATATTTCCTCCTATGTACTAATTGCGTCCACTACACTTATCCAACAATCAAAACCGTTGGCCGTGCCGCTTTGTGCTTTTACTACGTCACCATTTTGTACAATCACTTTTGATGCACCTTGAATTAATTCAATGGATGAAGTAGCTGGAACACTAACGCCTTTAATTAAATATCTAGCCGTATCACTGTCACCAGCGTCCGTAATAAACACATCTAACGTGTCCGTTGTTGTTAAAATGTTAGCAAATCTTAAACCCACAATTGCATCATCACTATTTGATGTATAAATAGTAGTTGCTGAGTTGGTTATTCTTTTACCGTTACTTTCAAAATCTTGTGCCATATTTTTCTCCTAGTTTCTTATATCATAGAGCGATTGCCATCGCAACCGCGAATCCTGGTGATGCATATAGTGTATCGGTAGATACACCGCCAATTGTAATAGCATCTGCTTCTAATGTTCCATCTATATCTGCGTTTCCAGAAATATCTAAGGTGGCACCGTCTAATTCACCAGTAATTGTTAAATTTCTAATACCTGTATAATCTTTGTTTGCGTCTAAAATAACCGCTTTAGAAGCAATTGCTGTACCAACTGCGGTAGCGCCTAAATCTAATGCATTAAGCTCACCAACCACTGCCGTAATACCATCTAATACATTTATTTCTGCTGCGGTAGAAGTAACACCGTCTAAAATATTAAGCTCTGCTGCGGTTGATGTAACACCGTCTAAAATATTAAGTTCTGCGGCGGTTGATGTAACACCGTCTAAAATATTAAGTTCTGCGGCGGTTGATGTAACACCGTCTAAAATATTAAGTTCTGCAGCAGTTGAAGTTACACCGTCTAATATGTTTAATTCTTCAGGTGTAGATGTAATTTGTGTCGTGCTTACAGCCGCTAGTACCGGTATTGTACCGGAAACATTTGGTAGATTAATTGTTCTATCACCAGTGGGATCGATAATTGTAAGGGTAGTTTCATGTGCGTCAGCAGTAGCGCCTTCAAATATAATAGCATTAGATGCATTCATTGTGACGGTGTCTACAGTTGTAGTAGTGCCAGCGACAGTTAGTTTAGGTACAAGTAATTCGCCAGTGCTTGGATTATATCTTAATGCTCCAGTGTCATCTAATAAAGCATTTGACTCATCGTGAAATACAACCGGAAAGTTTGTGTTAGCAGTACTATCGGTAACTGTTACTGTAGAGGCTAATGTAACTGTTGTTCCAGCAATCACACTTGCTAAAGCAGTGCCATTAACTGTTATTGCATCTGCTTCTAACGTGCCATCAATATCTGCATCACCACTTACATCAAGAGAACCTGCATCAAGTTCACCACTAATAGTAATATTTCTACCACCAGTTATATCTTTATTTGAATCTGTTATAATAGCTTTGCTTGCTATTACTGTTCCGTTTGTTATTCCATCAATAAGATTAATATCTGTTGCACTTGCAGTAACACCATCAAGTATATTTAATTCTGCAGCAGTAGACGTAACTCCGTCTAATATGTTTAACTCTGCGGCGGTTGAAGTTACACCGTCTAATATGTTTAACTCTGCGGCGGTTGAAGTTACTCCGTCTAAAATATTAAGTTCTGCGGCGGTTGAAGTTACTCCGTCTAAAATATTAAGTTCTGCAGCAGTAGACGTAACGCCGTCCATAATGTTTAGTTCAGCAGCAGTTGCACTTATCGCAGTGCCTGCAAAATTAATAGCATCTACATAAGCTACACCATCAATATAAATGTCTTTCCATTCTTTTGATGAGCTACCTAAATCGTAAGTATTATCATCATCGGGAATAATATTAGAATCAACCTCGCCACCAAAAACAATGTTGTCGGTGTTAGCATCACCAAGAGTTAGGGTGCCACCGTTAAAGGTTGTTGTACCAGTTACCGTTAGATTACCACCAACGTCTAAATTAGCGCCTAGGGTAACGTCACCGTCTGCGTCCAGGAATACGGACCGCGCCGCGGGCATAGTACAAAATACTGTTTTCGTACCAGAAGAAAAGTTAACGGCACTATCACTGTTAGAGCTCGCATATACAGTCGTACGGGTAAGATCAGAACTGTCACCGTCTAGGGTGCCAAGACCTACTTCAAACTCATCTGCAGTTGCGTGAAAAATTGCATAGTAAGTAGTATTAGAATTACCAATACCTGCAGCAAAAGTTTCAAAACCAGTTGGTGCTCCACCTAAGGATAACGCACCGGTGCCGGTTGTGGTTGTGGTCTCTTTGACTCTTTCGTTAAGTACTAACGCCATCTAGTCTCCTTATGCCAATCTTATAATTGCTGTACTCGTTCCTGCTGCTGGAAACTGTATGGTAAAAGTTCCTGCAGTAGTTGTAAAATCTCCGCCAAAATCTAACCAACAAACAGCGTTGGCACTAGCAGTATTTGCACCACCACTTGATTGATAAATAAGTGCAAACTTTGCAGTGATTGTAGCTGTAGTAAAAGATGTGTCAGCAAAATCTATAAAAGCAGTTGAAGCGGACGATCCACCAGTTACACCATTATTAGTTAAGGTATTACCACCACTAGTATAGTTAGTGCCACTTGCTTCGTTAGTTGTATCAAATACAGAGTCTGTTGCTGCTGCGGTTCTAGATGAAGTATACAAAGCTATTTTATAAGTGTCGCCACCTGATTGAAAATTGTGGTTGCCTTTTAACAACTGATCTTTAAAAACATTACTAATTACATTAGCCATATATATTCTCCTTAAGGGTTTCCAGACGGCACCGGTATTCGCGGTATTCCATCCATGTATTCATCTCTTCTTCTTCGGCCCATTTGTTCACCAGCAAATGGTGTTAGTGACTCTTTATAATACTGTTCATACATTTGCACCATTTGTGGGTTTTTTAAAAATTTAAAAGCTTCTACGAGGCAGGCATAAAGCAACATTTCTGGTGCATTACTACTAACCCAAGTGCTTGTGTTACTTGAGGATAGTCCTGTTGGTTGCGCATTATACGCCAATTCAACAGTATACGTTGCATCGGGCGCTGGAGCAAGTAATATTGTGTCATTGTCCCAATTTGCATAGTATTTTGGTGTTCCAGTAGTAGTTCTGTTTGGCACAAACTCATTAATAAAAGATGTATCTTTTTTTTCTAAAGTAATACGTACATTATCAGTATCAAAAATTTGTATGTATCTAATAAAAGCAAAAAGTTGTGGAGTAGCTCCAGGCATAGCTACAAAGGGGTCACCTATTGTTAAATTGGCCGTTTTATATTTTTTAAATATATCTAAATCTACGTTTCTAAAAACTCTAGACTCAGCATGTTCTATAATATCATTAAGAATAGTTGTTGTTAAAACATTACTATCGGTTTCAGTATAATCTATTATTTGTTGTGTTAGTTCTGCGTATGTTGTCATGCTACTAATGTTGCCGGGCCAGCGTAAGCGCGGAAACCTCCTCCTGTTATATTACCAGTTGTTGCAGTGTCTGTCGATACTGTGAATGTATAGGTATTAGTATCAACAACGGTTATAGTGTATCCTACAGTTTTATTTATGTTTGTAGCAGATATGCCATCAAAACTATCAGCACCATAAAATCTTACGGTATCACTACTAGCTCTACCATGATCTTCTTCTGTTACTGTAATAACACTACTACTTGAGCTGCCTGTTTTAAAAGAATTGGTTTTTAATAAATTAGGTGTTGGGTTTTCTGTTCTATCCGGCCTTGCATCTTTTAAAGATTGCGCATCAGCTGCATGTGCATTTGGTTCTAGTTGTGGATGTTTAGCCTCAAACTCAGATCTGTGCACTAAAGAACCATTCCATTCTTTTAGCATTTCATTATAGGGAAAAGCCATACCACTTCGATCAGATATTGCTTTAGCTCTTTTACCAATAGAATATTTAGACATTGCTATAATACGTCCTTGGCGTTATGTAAGTGCTAGTTGAAGAACCATCTTCTGTTATTGCACGATTTAATTCATCTTCGTACAACATTTTATTTTGCTGCACTAATTCAGGATTGTATTTTTGTGCTAAGTAATAAGCTAAGCCTGATATCATGCACGGCACGAAACGATATGGCACGTCTCCAGCATTCGTATAATCACCAACGTCATCAATTCTTTTTACATAATAAAGATGCATATCAGAACTTGCTGCTGAAGAATTAGGTACTGGATAAACAGTAACGGTAACTCTATCTATAAATCTTTGTACATAGTATTGCACTGGTGTGCCTACTTGTAGTTTGTTAGCAAGTGCAGAATAATCTGACCTACTTATTTTTGTTAAAGCTACGTCTTGCTGTGAACTTTGCGTTCTATTAGTTCTAAAAGTTGCTTCTAAAACATCATCCATTCCAAATATAGTAGATTCTATTTGATTTGTTGTTGCTTGTGCGCGATTACTGTCAGCAGTGTCGTCTGCGGCACTTCTGAAAAAATGATACTCAGCTTGGTTTTCTATTAAATCAATATTAGTTTCTTTTAGTTCCCAATAATGCAAGCCTCTATTAGCCCATTCTTGAAACATTATATTTATAGAACGTCTAGCTGATTTAAGTTGATAGCCGGTTAATTGATCTACACCAACACGTTGGTAAGCATCTTCTATTATTTCTTCAATAGAAAAAGTTTTATCGAACGTTGCTGTTCCTGAAGTAGTGTTTGGCATATGCTACTCCTATTAATAATTTTTAAGCCACTCACATGTAATGGTTGCACTGTCATTAGCAGTACAAGCAGGCATTACAATTACAACATCACCCGTAAAATTGGTAGCTTCATTATTTTTAATACCACCAATAGAGCTATAGTCTAAATAACCATCGCCCTCTACTGTTAGAAAAGTTGCATCAGTGTCTGCATCCCACATCAATTTAACAGAATCTACTTTTGCTGTCATTGATACGCTATACCATATTTTGTTTAAAGTAACTGTTGCTGGTGTTGCACCGTCGCCTCTTGCTGTCAATGCTGATACATCAACAATTTTAGTTGTACCGCCAGAGTTGTCTGATACGTTTTGATAGTGTGTAACTATTTTTTTATCACCTTCAAAAAGTGTTTGATTTAATACTACGTCTGCCATTTTATTTCTCCTACTAAAGAGTAGGGGACATTACTCCCCTACTCAGAGTTAATTATTATTGATCTGCAAATGCAGGTACGTCTGCACCTTCTTGGTAACCCCAAATATAGTAATTAGTACTATCTTTAGCTACAACGTTAATCTCAAACACACCAAAGTCTGTAAGAGTTAAGCTGGAGTTAGAGCTTCCGTTAGAATAAACAGATACGTTATCAGCATTAGAATCTAAATGTACGATACCACCTAAAAAGAAATTACTATTTCCTGGTGTTAATAGAATTAGGTTCTCTGCTTCTTCTGCTGCGCCACCATAAATAAGTTTATAGCTTTGACCCGCAACTGGTGCCGGTAAAGTTATAGTTCTATTAGCTGCTAGTGCAGGAACTACAAGTGTTCTACCACTGTGTGTTGCAGCATCAAGAGTTTTGTTCTCATCCGCTAGTGCAACAGGTGCATCACCCATAGTCATAATTTCAGTAATTGCTCCCGTAGATGCATTTTTACTGACAGTTTTAATTGTGCTTTCAGATCTTAAAGGACCCGAATAAGTTGTATTACCCATATTTTGTCTCCGTTTTCCGTTAATATAGTCCTGAGAAAATCTACTGCATGAGTCTATACTAACTAATTTTAATTATGCAGTGGGTGAATTATACGCTTTTAAATGTGTTTATGCAAATAAAAAGGGGCCCGAAGGCCCCTTAATATCTTAGTCTTAATCTAGTGATTAAGCGCCTGGAGATCCGAAGATTCCACGAGGGTCAGAGAAGCCGAAGCTGTATCTTTCTCTCGCTTTGTATCTAACGTTTCCTGTATCGAAGTCGCCTTCCATAGCAGTTTTTAAAGCTGCTCTTTGGAACATCTTTAATCCGTTAGGAACATCAGTCTTGATGAAAAATGCATCAGTGTCAGTTAGGTAGTTGTTCACTACATAACCACCAGAGATCATACCTTTAGATACAATCGCATTGATGTCATTATCAGCAGTACCAGTACGGTTAGCTGTTTTCATCAGTCTCTCAGCTGTAAATTGTAGCTCAGAAGGAATAATCATTTTTACTCCTCTTGCTGCAATTTTCAAACCACGCTCATCAGTGAAAGCAGCAATGTCAATCATTGCTTGCTCTAGTGATGTTTCGTTAAGGTCTGCTGAAGTGCTAAGCTCATTCTTGAATGTACCCGCTTGTGTTGGGTGGTCATCCGCGCAAAGCTCTTTACTGTCACCACCAGCAAAATCAGAGTTGAATGCATTGTTTAATACACTCGCCGCTTTAATTTGCTTAGTGTTAGCCATAGATCTTGCTAGTGCTTTCGTATAACGTTTAGCGATACTATCATACAGGTTATCCTCAATAGCTTCTTCTGTGATAGAAAAAGCGAGAGCAATTGTCTCGTGAGTGTAACGTGAAGTGAAAGACTCGTTTGCGCTATCGAAAGATACTGCAGAACCTTCAGCTTTAACTGACGCGTTTGCGAAACCAGTTAACATTACTTCTTCTTCAAAAGCTCTGTCACTTGTTTCAGTGTCGAAAATCTCCGTGTGTTGATTCTCGTAGTTTTTGTACTCAAGTCCAAATAATGCATTCAGACCTGGCTCAAGCTCTTTAGCGAGCTGTTGTCTTGATATAGCCATATTATAATCCTCCTGCTATTATAGTTCTTTTTTGAAGTTATGCTCATTGAAAATTACTATGTAATTCATGTGCGCAGCTCCAAGTTCATTGTTTTCAGGGTCTGTAGAAAATCCAACGATTTTTAACGAACCATCAGTTGCAGCTAAATCGCTCATATCAAGTTCTGCAGCAGATATACCATTACCTACTGTAGTTCCCATATTTACATAGTCAGCTACTTCATGACGATCTGTAACATCAGAATTTGTTCCAGTATCCCCTTGTATTTCAAACTTCATATACGGATCATCGTATACAAAAGCTCTTATTGATCCAGAAGTTATGTTCGTTTGTTCATAAAAGTTCTGGAAAGTTGGTTTTTTCGTTGAAGGATGTGAGTCGATTAATACACCATTTAACACACCAAGATTACTTTCACTACCAGTTGCACCAATATCAATAAAGCCAGTGTTACTAGCTTGTTGAATTACTGGGTCACCTTGGTACATAGAAGACGCTTCGTTGTCTACTATAAAGTACTCATTAGTCATCATGTTGTTTTGACCGCTCAACGTTCCTACAGGTCTCATACCAAATGCGGCATCTTTATTAGCCATATTGTTATCCTCCTTAAAAGGTTAGTTGTTGTTACGGTGGATAGGAATTACTAAAAAATTAGTCTTTCTTTGTACCACCAAAGGTTACACGTGCCTGCCGTTCTTGATTGATTGGCATGCTTGGGTGCTGTTCCTTCAAAACATCGTTTTCTAAAGCCTCATTACGATCGTTGTTTACTTGATTAAAGTAAGCCTCACGTGACTTTGCGAGTTCTTCTGGTATCCTAGCCAGCAATAGGCCACCGACCCCGATCACTCCTGCATATTGGCCTTTGTCATGTGTTGGATACACGGATCCTGGATATTCATCGGCTCTCACCAATTCCCAACCAGATCTTATTTTACCGGACATGTTCTTTGAATCATCAAAGCCTTGTGTCTCAGCACGTATCCACCTATGTCTAAAACCATCTGGCGCAGGTGGTGCATCCAGAGAAGATGGGGGAGCCCAAACTTTAGGTTTTTCATTATTAACCCTAGTTTCGCTCACGCGGGAAGTTTTAACAGTAGTTCCTGTTTCTTTTTTAGTCATATGCTTATACCTCCTTCGCGGCTAATTGTTTCGCATACTCTTCGAGTGGCACACCTAATCTTTTAGAAATTGCTACCTGTGATGGTGTGAGTTTCACAGTTTTTCTGCGTCCCTTAGTGGCCGGACGTCGGGCACTTGCTACATTCTGCACTGGTGCAGATGTTGTAGATTCTTCTACATTACCAAATTTATGTGGAAATGCAACCCTTATTCTTTTGTCTACCTCAGTATAGTATTCTTTGGTTGTAGGATCAAAACCTTCATCCTCAACAAGTTTCTGATGTATATCAAAAGCGGTGTAAGTCATGGCATTATCGGTGCCAAACCAAGTGTTTTTTGCGGACCAGTCTTGCGCTTGTGGGTCAATTTCTTGTGCCGCTTGATACAATTCTTGGGTTGTAGGCATTCCTTGCGCCATTTGATTGTTAGCTACTGGTTGTTCAGGAGCAGCTTGTGCTCTTGCCATGCGCTGTTCTTGCGTTGCTTTAATATTACCTAATCTAGCTTCTTCCATAGATAATTGGGCAATGGCTCTTTGCGCATCAACCTGACCGTCAATGTCACCAGCGTCAATAGCTTCTTTATATTTAGACTTAGCTGCGGCCATACCGGTAACTATTTTTTGTTCTAGTTCACTAGAATGTCTTTTATCTAAAGATTCATAACCTTGTTTTAATTTAGTAGCTTGCTCATTAATAGCTTGGGCATAAGAAATAGCTTCTTCTTTTTGTCTTTCGGCTTCACGCATTTTACGTGTCAGCTTTGCTATTCTTTTTTGGACGCCTTCTGAGTATTCACCAAGTTCATCTTTTTGAACATCCTTGCTGACATCAGGTTCCGTAGCTGTGTCTGCGGGCTTACTATCGTCTTCACTAATTTGTTCGACATCTATTTGTTCCTCTAATGATTGTTCTGGTGTCGTTGCATCAAGATCAATCTCTTGTGCTTCTTCGTTAGCTTCGCCAACGTCTATTGTTTTGTCTTCGTCTTGCATAGTATATCCTCCTATGGTTTACATTGCGTGCAAGATATCTTCCGGGTTATCTATCGTCCCTAATATCTCGTCATCGTTTAACATTCTTATCTCGCCACCATCAATCTCCATTCGTGATCCTGCATACCGTGCAAATATCACCCATTGTTTCTCCGCGCACCACGGACCGGTAGGATATTTTTCTTTGTCTTCATAACAAAGATCACCCATCTTTAACACATAACCAACTTGCGTTGATACTCGTGCTCGGTCTAATGTTTCTTGTGCAATAATAATTCCGCCTTTAGTTTCTTCTTTAACTTTAAACGGCATAACAAGTATACGCCACCCAGTCGGGGTCGGTAACTTTTCTAAACTTGTTTCTTGAGTTTCTTCTTTAGCTTGTGTAGCTTCTTCTTTGTATTTATCTTCTAATGCGTGTGACTTTGTCATCATCTGGTTCTGGCTCCTTTGGGTTTAGCAGGTTAGAGATTTCCTGTTTAATTTGATCCACTATGTGAATCTTGCCTAGAATATAGTTATATTTCTCCATATTGTCAACACCACCACCAAGTAATACTTGGGCGTTGCTTTCCATAAGTTCATTAAGTAGTTTTTGTACTTTATATACGACGTTTACTGGATCTACGGTTTCTTGCATTTATCAGGTTCTCCTAGTGAAGTCCAAAACTCATCTAGAGCATTGGGCTTTTCTTGTTTACAACATTCCCCCGATTGTTCTTTTTCTTTTGTGTGACAGGCACACTTGTCTTGTTCTTGCATCTTCTTTCCTCCCGCTGTCTAATAGATTCTTTATATGAAAGTTCTAATAGTTTATTTTGGTGCTCCCAGTAATCATGAAAATCAACTGGTTTCACTTCTTCTTAAATATATCTGCGCCCTTCAATCCGTATATACTAGCGACGACACCGATAAATAGGCTCTGGTACCAAAAAGGCAAATTACTAAACTTGTCAAAAAAGATATCTAACTTCTCTTGTATGTTTGGATCATCTGAAAACACCGACCAAATCAATAAAACCACAGGGGCGCTCACAAGCAAAAGCACGAACTCGTCTTTCCATCCCTTGTCGTTTGATTGTCTAACTGCTGCCTGGTACTCCACTTCCCCGTTGGCCATGCGCTGTGCATGTAATAGCTCAGCATCTGACATTAATATTTTTGCTTTCTGTCTGTTAGCAAAAACACTAGCGCCAGTTTTTAATACCGTCGGTAGAAGTGAAAGTAATGGTCCCATTAATTATGAAATAATTGCGATTATGATTACAGCAACTGCAACGCCAGCAATAACTTTTTTCTTCATGCTTAGTGCAGTCCATTTTGCTTTTAAAGATTCAATCATTTAGATCTCCTTTTTTAGTTTTTTGAATTATATTACTTTTTTATTATTTTGACTAGTGCGTTTTTTCATCTAATTGTTTATTAAGTTTTTGTCTAACAGCCTCAAAATGTGGCTCCCAGTCTTCATCACTACCTGTTTCAAAGTCACCAAATTCTATACCATAAATCCATATTCTATTTTTAGAAGTTTTAAGTGTATAAACTGGTTCAATTCTATCAGTAAGTACACCGTGTTTACTATCTTCTACTGCCACAAATTGATTGTCTTCTATTACCCAATGTGATCCAGATACTAAGACATCTTTGTAATTATAAATTCTTGCAGGTAAACATTGCATTGTTACTTCTACAATTCCACCTCTAGTTTCGTCGCCTACTTTAATGTTAGTAATTTCTTTAGTAGTGCCATCAGCCATTTCAACTGGAGTACCTTCAACAAAACAACTCTTACTACCACCTCCAGAAGGACCTCCTCCTTCGCCAGCATGGCCACCACGCTCTTTTGGTACCGTTTTTTTCTTAGCTTCTTCTTCCGCTTTTCTTTTAGCTTCTTGTGCCGCTAAACTAAACTTATCGGTGTCAGCAAAAACTTTATTTATATCTTCTTGGGTCATGCCCATACCGTATTGATCATAAGCCCCGGTCCCCGTTGCGTTGACATACGGATCATAGTCCGCGGCAAACGGATCGCCGCCACCTAAATAATCACCAAAATCAAAATCAGCTGTTTGCATTGGTGATGGTTGAAAAGGCATAGGTTTAAAAGGACCAACTGGAAAAGGCATTGGTGTAGGCTGCATACCAAATCCAGGACCTGAAACAAAATCAGGGTCCCCTCGCATTGGTGGTCGGTTTAATGGAGGTCGGTACATAGCATCTTGGAAATTTGCAAAATCTGACATGTTTTGTTGACCACCGCCAAAACCTAAACTACCACTAGAAACTCCTAGCAATGCAGGTGCTGGCATACCACCTTGTTGCATTCCTACTCGGCCACCGTCTGCTAAATATTCACCTGCTATAGAGCCTTCGTGATCCATTTCATTATACCAATAAGGAAACTCTGTACCGTTTTCAAACGCATCATTAATTTGTCTTTGTCTATCAAGTGAATCTTGATTAAAAAAACCAGAACTGTCTAAAGCATCGCTATAAACAGGATCATCAACGGCGTCCATAGAATCTGGTATGGGGTTTCTAATTGCATTCATTCCGTGACCTGCAATGATACCAGGAACTCCAAGCGCTCCAATTTGTAGTGCCGTTTCTATATTATCAGGGTTAACAAAATTAGATAAATCATCAAATGCTTGTTGTTGTGCATCTGCTTCATAAATATATTCGTCATCTAAATTTAAAGCATACGGGTCCTTAGTTACACTTCCAGACATTAATTGATTATCAGAAATGGTTTCAATAGTACCAGTATCATCAGGAACAATTGAACCTAAAACATTACCACCGGTAATATCGCCACCAATAATTTCATCGCCACCTTGTGAAGAAAGTAGTTCCATAAGTGAGCGTCGTTGTTCAGCTTCAGCACGTCTTTGTGCTAACAAATCACCAGGTTGACCTAAGGTGTCGATCATGTCAGCATAGCCAGTGCGATCTTCACCGCCTTGCATCATTTTTAGTGCGTCTGAATAACTAACCATTTAACTGCTCTGTTTAATTGTTGCTTGCATATTCTTTATACCATCTTTTGCTAGTGATACACTAGCTCTAAGTTTTTGGTGTTCGTCATTTTGTTCCATTTTGTCTTCTGCTAGTTCTTTCGACTGCATCATTTTAGCTCGTTCTAGATTAATCTTTTCTTCAGCCTCTTCTTGTCGAGCCTGTTCTTCACGTGCTTTTAAATCTAGTTCACGGTCTTTTAGCTTTAATAATGGATCATTTTCAACTTGATTCAAGACTTCTTTTTCTGCTTCTGCAAAGTCATCGCTAAATTCTGCAATTAATTGTGATTTTCTAGCTTCCATTTGCATTTGTAAGTTAGTTTCTTGCTGTTGTATCTGTTGCATCTTTGGATCTTGCTGTAATTGTTGTTGCATTTGTGGATTTTGCTGTGCTTGTTGAATTAACGGCTGCACTTGTTGCATAATTTGTTCCATTTGTTGTTTTTGCTGTGCAAATTCCATTTCTACTTGCTCAGTTGCCATTAAAAGTATGTGTTCCATACAATTTTGTTGCAACATGCCCATGGCTGCCGGATTATTTCTAATAACGGTAGTGCCCATAAACCTTAAATGCGTTTTCATGTGCGATTGGTGGTCTTGTTTTGGAAAAGCTTGAAACTTTTTACCATTTAAGGCCAGTATATTCTCACTTGCTGGGTCTAACGCCGAAGGTTGTGGCGGTGGTGGCAATAATTGATCAATATCTTTAACACCAAGTGCCTCATACATGTGTCGATACGCATGATAAATATTATGCATCTGTGGATTAGTCATAGCAATCTGCATTTCTGATTGCGCAATGCTAATACGTTGTGTTTGTGAAAAGATGTTTGGATCTGCAACCGGAATAATATCTATCTTCGGACTAAAGTCTTCTTTAAATATTTGATTCTGGCCACCAACAACATCATACGGATACATTGCTGGTAAGTAAGTTACAAAGTTTTCTGACAATAACATAAACTCACATTTCATTGCCGCATATAAACGTTTATGGATTGCTGACATAACCCGCGATCCGCGTTCCAAGAGCGCGACGGTCGTACCGACTGCTGCACCTTGGTTACCATCACCCACTTGCATATCTGCTATGCTCGCGAAGCGTTGACCGGCCTGAACCACTGTACCCATTAATTGTAATAGGGTTGCATCTGGTCCTTTGAACGGTAATGGCATGAACGCGTCTCTAAGGTTTCCACCAGGGGCATCTACATCACGAAACTCGCCCGGCTGCAACGGTTGCGCTTCGTCGCGGACTCTGATGCCACGCATCTTGAATCCGGCTGGTAAATTAGACAAGGTGCCGGCGTCTAAGAGTTGTCTTAGAGCGGCTGTGGCGGTTCTAGAAAGTCCGCCGATCATATGAATTAACCCAAATCCATAGAAGCCTAGTCCTGGTAAAAATTTAAAGTGTACAAAATAATCTTGTCGTTTTTTTAATTGGTCGTTAACTTTCCAATTTCGTTTAATAGCTAAAACTTCTCCGGTGTCCTCTTCAAGAGTAACAATGTATGGAAACTTCATACCAGTAGATTCTTGAGTTTCAGGATTAATATCCTCAAAGCCTTCTATTTCTAAATTAACGTGACATTCTAAAATAGAATGCACATCATGTTTATTAGTTTCAGTACCATCTAATTTATTTTTTTGTTCTTGTACGTCATTGTTTTGATACGTGCCACTGTCACCAATTTCTGCATCCATGCTATAAATACCAGCTAGTTGATGTTGCACTAAATCATTGTGAGTCATCTTAACACGATGAATAATTGTTTCGGTGTCGTCTAATGAGGTAGCTGTGTATGGCACATATAAATCTTCTGCCGGTACAAACTTAGATACACTTCTTTGTAAGAGTGCATCGTAATAAACTTTTTTAAAAGTAGAACCTGACAGTGGTAAGTTAAATAACATTTGATCAAACTCTGGTTCGTACTCTTTCATGTTAACCATCAATTGATAGTTCATAAAATCTTTAACTCTAGCTGCTTGCGCTACTTTTTCTGAAGACTCAAGACCCATAACTTGCGTTCTAACTGGTCCGCCTGCAGGCAATAATTCTTTGTAAGCTAGTGCTTGGAACTGTGTTACCGCTTCGGCTAATACGGGGTGAGTTGCACCAGATGCACCTTGAAACGGCTCTGCTCTATTTTCATATTTAAAACCTAATAGCTCTAAACCTTCTTTATAAGTTTGTTCCCATTCTGAGCGTGAAGAATCACATTCGTCAAACTCTGCTAAAATGTCACTAGATATTTCACCAATTACAGCATCTTCTAAAAAGTCTACTAAATTAGCGTCATGCTGTTCTGCGCCTTGCATCGCTTCTGCTTGTGGATCAAAATCTATTTCTGCACCACCGTCTTCCATCATCTCAATATTCATATCGTTAGATGGGTTTAAATCTTGTGCCTCTAGTTCTACATCTTCCGGTAGAATGTCTGTAGGCATTTTGCCTGGTATCATTTCTTTATCTATAGCCATTATTTTCTCCTAAATAAACTTCCCATGCCATCGGACACCGGGCCTTTTTCCGGTGGCACTAAACCACCTTGGTTAAATGTTTTTTGTACTTCAACACCAAAAAATGGATCTTGATCTTTAATTTTACGAGCGCTAGCATTTAAAAACAAATCATCGTCTAATCTTTTGTTTAATATAAGCTCTAATAACGGATCTGCGTCATAAGGATATTGTACACCACCTTGTATAAACATATCTTCTCCAACTGGTTTACCATAGTTAATTCTTGCAAAATCTTCTTTTATTTCACCCTCTACACCAACACGTTTTTTCTTTTTTGGTGGAAATATTTTTGAAACAAAACCAGGAGGCTTTGGTTGCATATCTCGTTCTGCTAATAGCATTGCTAATTTATCTGCGTCTGAAGGCTCTTGGTTTAGGTCCCTCTCTTTTTGTAGTCTTACAAGTGATTCTTCTCTTTCACGTTGCCCTAGTTCTTGTAAAAATTTTTCATAACCCTCTTCGCTAGAAACGTTTGAACGAAGAATATCATTAAGAACCATACCACCGTCTGCTTTTTTTGTCTTTGGTTTAAACGGTACAATTTTGCTGCTAGGTTTACCTCTTAACTGTTCCATAAAAGCATCGCTCTCATCTATCTGTTTCAATAAACTTTGTACATCGTTAGGTAAAATATCTCGCTTAGTTTTAGGTGCTATGTCAGCTATAAAGTTTTGAAAGTCACTACCATCAACATTACGTTTTCGCATAGCTTGCATTACTGCTGCAAGCATATCTTTTTTTATAGGGGTTGAAACCATATCGTATTGTTTACCGGTTGCAATGTTTTCAAACAAATCATAAAGATCATCTTCTGGTATTTGACTTTGTCTAGTTTTCATAATTTTGTCTAATCTATTAGTAAAATTATTTACCAAAGCATTTTCATTAGCTAAACCTAAATTTTGTAAATTTTGTTTGTAAGTTTGTTTTTCACCAAAAGGTTTAACACCTCTTTTGGCAAGTTGCACTGCTTGCATAATACCTTTGGCTAAGCCACCGGATAACATGCCAACTCTACCGCCTTTATTTCTATTTAAAAATTCTTTTTTAAAATTTTCTGTAGGCTCAAGACCCGCATCTAACATGTCTTGTAAACCCTGTTCAAAATCAGCTTTACCATAACCATAAATGTGATCACTATAACTACTATTACCTTGCTCTAACATACGGTCTAATGCTTCTTCGTCTTCGCCTTTTCTGTTACCTATCATATCTGTTAATATATCAGTAAATCTTCTAGCTATTCTTTCTTCACCAGGAGTATCATATCCACCTTTGTCAGATATTTCTTCTTGTACATTAGAAATATTTCTACGTAATTCTGGTGCGCTAGCTAATTTATCTGCAACATATTCACGCCCAACTGGTAGAGGTGCAATTTTATAACCAAGACTGTCTTTTTCTTCACCAAAAAGATTATGCCCAAACTCATGCATAATAAGCTCACCCATACTTACATCACCATCTTTGTACAAATCTTCGTAATCCCCATAATTTATTCCTATTCGATTACCAAGATTTAATCCATCGTCAGTATAAAAATCATCCATATAACTACCTAGTGTGGTGGGATTAGTATAAGGTGTTTTAACAGCTCTTTTATAAATATCAGGAAATTCTTTACTGGTAGCTTGTTTATAAGCTTTTTCATAATCCAACATGTCTTTTTTAATTACTTTATCTACATCTTTAGTTAATGCTAAACCAGGCACTGGTGGCATTTTTTTTTGCATTATGTCCGCCATTTCTAAGCCGTAAGGATGCACTCTATTATTATCTTTGTCAAATTCATAGTAGGGTTCAGCATAGGTAGGTTTTTGAAATCTATGTTGAAGCTGTAAATTTTCTTTGTAGCCTTCTGAGCCCATTGGATCAAGCCTTAAATAATCTTTGGCTTTGAAAGCGGCTGCTCTTCGTTCTAAAATTTCTTCTTCGGTCATTGGTAGGGCTAAATCTGAAATTGGCTCGCCGCCATTAGCTAAACCAACTCTACCGCCGGCCGCGTTCAACGTTCGCTTTGGATTCATTAAACCATCAAAAGCTTTTAAAGCTTCCTCAATACCCTCTTCATCGGCAATACGATTAAACTCATCCAGCACTTTAGTCATCTCGTCCATTTCAGATGTAGCAATTTTTAATTTAGTTAAACTATCATCCAAAGACTTTTGTTCTGCTTTAAGCATTTTATCCAACTCATCTTGTAGTGGGCTTAAGTTTTTTTGTTGGGCATCAAAAATTTTACGTGATTTTTTAAGTGCGGCTGCAGTTTCATAATCTACACCAGGATCACGTGGTGGTCCCATGTCTACTGTTTTAGCAAAACCTAACTCAGCAGGATCTTCACCACTAGCTATAATTCTTTTAGCTTTATTCTTAGAAGTCTTTTCTTTAAATAAAGATAGTAAACCTTTTATTATTTTTGCCTTCGACATTAATAGTACGTCCTTTGTTGTTGTGGCAACGGTTCATCCTCATAGTCTTCGGGATGGTCAACAAAGCCACCTTGTCTAAATCTCATTACTGCTTGAGTCATGCTGTCCACTAAGTCATCATGTTCACCTAGCGGGAATGCAGCGCATTCCTCAATCACTTCCTCTGCCCATTTCGTATCCGGTGCCCAAACCATTCCTGACTCAAACAACGGTGCAACAGAGTTTATCCTAGTATGTTTATCATTTCCTTTGCTTGGTGTAAAGTTAATAACAGGTATGCCTAATTTACGTAATTCGTAGGTTAATGGCAGTCCTGACGCTTTTGCCTCCACGATCACCGTTTCGGGCTTCCAATAATCATACTGTTCCTTGGCCACGCGCCGTAGTTCGGGGAACTCAAACCTATCTTTAACCATGTCAATTAAGATTAATTGCGGTCCGCTGTCCTCGTCTGGGGTAAAAACACCCCACGTAGTAATAGCACTATAATCGGCAGTTTCTTTTTTCATAAACGCGGTATCATAACTTTGTATGACATGTTGTAGTGGTGGTAGTTCATCTTTCTCCCACACTTGCCACCATTCGCGTTTTATAATACTACCTTCTGCAGCTGTGGGATTTTGCTGGTATTGTGCATTCCATTTTAGTATACTTACGGATGCTTTCACTGCTTCAAGCTCTTCTAGTTTCCAATACCCCGGCCACACCGGATTACCGCTTGGCAAGATTGCCGGGAATTCAATTACTTCCCATTGGTCTGCTTTTGGTTCTTTTTGTGCACGTTGGAGTTTACCTGTTAGATCAGCAACGTTCCACCGTGTCATCACGACAATTATCCTGCCCCCAGGCTGCAGTCGTTGCCGAGGTCCTGATGTGTACCATTCATAAACCCGATCATAACTAGCCATGTTCATGGCATCTTGCTCTGAGTGTGGATCATCAATAATAAGTAAGTCCGCACCACGGCCCGTGATACTACCACCAACACCCGCCGCATAATATTCACCACCTTGATCGGTTTCCCATTTACCTGCAGCTTTAGAATCTTCACGCAAACGTGTGTTAAAGATTTTTTTAAATTCATCTTGTTCCATTAACGTCTTGGCTTTACGACCAAACCGAACCGCGAGCTCGGCATTATTAGTTGCTTGGATTATTTTTAAATCAGGTTTATTACCAATCATCCACGCCGGCAAATAGTTAGAGGCAAATTCTGATTTGGTATGTCTAGGCGCCATGTTAATAATTAATCGCTTGAGATCGCCTCGCGCAACTCTGTTAAACTTCTCCGCCATAATCTTATGGTGTTCGCCCTCAATAAACTCTGGCCACATGTGTTTAACAAAACTTAAAAAGTCATCTTTGATTGCTTGTTCTTTTTTCTTTTCGTCAAGCAATACCATAGTGCGTAGATACTCTTTTTTAGTATCTTCAGGTAGGTTATCTAATTGTTCTTTAGTTAGCATTTGAAAAAATTTTATAAAAAATTTTGCACCTTTGTTTTTTAAAGTGAAAATGAATTTAGCACATATCTATTTGCAGATCAAACATATAGTGCTGACATTGGGACCCCTTATATACAATTTGGGGGGTACGGGGGGTCGCAAGGGCTCCAGCTCCAGGATCTATAGGGACCCCTCGAGGCGCGCGCAGCGCGCTTAATGGCGCCAGGGCGCGAGCAGTTTAGAATAGTTCTAAGTAGCAAAGATAGTTGTGGATAACTTACATTTAGGGGTTGTAATATGTATGGGAATATACTAGAACTATACTATTAATTAAAGAAAGGATAACAAATGTATACATCAGTAATAACAGACGATGAACAAAACGAAGTCACATTAGAATATATGACTGACCATTTAGAAAACTCAAGGTGGTTTAAAATAACTTACTATCATAAGTCACAAGGCAAAGATGTCACAAGGTATGGTATTTGGGACAGCAAGTGCCGAGCATGGCGAACTAAGAATGATGACATTGCTATCTGCTATCAGCAAGTAGATGATAATGGAAACCTAGAGGGCTATCGCACAGCGACAGGCATAACTCATATACACGGTAAACCAGCGAGGTTAGATTCATGAGCAAGAGAGGGAATTGGTTTCTACAAATGGATAAAAACGCAGAGGTAATGCAAGAAGAAGAATTCTTAGCAAACTATGGCGAGAAATACTATTGGGTTTATGAGGATAAACAAAAAGAGATAGAGGATAAAGAGAGGGCAGAATTATGAGAGATGAAATGCTTATGAAAAATGTAATAAGACCAGCGAATCGAGAACGCAATTATTTTATGAAATATGGCAAGTTTAAAAACTTTGATAGCTTAGTTAATAACAGGGCTAAAGTTTTTACACTATCTTTAATTAAACAGAGTTGTTTAAAGCATAATATTACAGAGCATGATGATTTAATTAAAGAGAAAGAAACAGAACTATGAGCAACGCAAGATATTGTGCAAGTTGTGGGAAAAAATATTACCCTAAAGCATGGAACAGCTACCCCGAAGATGATTACAGTCATGATAACGGGGAAACTACAAGGTTTGTAGTGCGACCACAAGACAAGCGATTTCATTCACTAGGTTGCATGAAAGAGTTTATAGCAAGAAACTCAATAGCCTTTGCTAATCTAGTTGACAGTGTATCACATAATGTGATAGAAGATAATAACAACAAAACCATATAGAAAGGATAATAAATATGGCACGATTAAGAATGAATGACGAATATCGAAAGAAGATAATCAATCGATATATCTCACACGCAGAAAGCGAGGACACTTTAGAAAAACAAGCATACGAAACTTGTAAGGAAGAAGTGAAAGATAACTATGGGAAAGCCTTTGCACTTGCTAAGGAAGTAGTAGAAAGGTCTTATCGCCCAGATGATGTTGAGTTATGTCAAATGTTAAAAGACAGATATGGCTCGG
>Ga0196889_1000126_pt1 | contig 25005 bp, 37 predicted proteins | sample VirMetDEL_Nov_12_FD_166415 | JGI IMG/M metagenome (GOLD analysis project Ga0196889, IMG submission 166415) | Aqueous microbial communities from the Delaware River and Bay under freshwater to marine salinity gradient to study organic matter... | ecosystem: Environmental > Aquatic > Marine >...
CCACCTGTTGTGTTAGATGAAAGTGATTGATGACCAACAGTAGTATTTCTTATTCCTGTAGTAATAGCATCACCTGCAAGACCACCAATGAGGGTGTTGAATGTGCCTGTGGTTACTGCGGCTCCTGCTTCTGCTCCCACCGCTACATTATAAGCGTCAGTGGCTGAAGTAAAGTTTTGAGCAGTTAACGCAAGAGTACCTATTGCTGTAGACTGACTTCCTTGAGTGTCGGAACTTAAAGCACCTTTACCTATAGCTACGTTAGAATCTGCATCATTTAAGGCATCACCCGCTGCTTTTCCTATAAGAGTATTAAATCTTCCAGTAGTTATCGCAGTACCTGCTTCATCGCCTACAACAGTATTATCAATACCACCACTAACAATGCTATTACCTGCGTTGACACCTAGCGTAAGGTTGCTCGTGCCTGCACTTTCTGTGCTAAGGGTAGCGTTAACACTGCCAGCCCCAAGGTGAACTCCCGAGGCTGTGGTGGCTAGTTTTAGAGCGTTGTTATAGAACAAATTAACTTCTGCGCCAGTTACAGCAGAAATAAGTTGAGCGTTATCAGCAGCATTGTTTAGGCGAAAGTCACCAGCCAGAATCTTTAAATGCCCTGTACCTTGGTCTGAAATAAAACTAGCAGACCCATTATGATAAATCTGTAGGTCAGAGCCAGCACCGAAGATGGCCTTGTCACTATCGCCAAAGATAATGTCAGCGGAGGTAGTAAGCCCTGCAAACGTAGGACTGTCAGTAGTAGCAACACCCTGATTCAAAGCCTTTACGGAGGCTTCGCTAGTTAACTCACTGTCCATCAAGGCACCAGCGGCTGTCACGTTGGCTGTGTCTGTTACGTCTGCGGAGTCTTCAATAGCATTTAACTTACTGTGGTCAGCGTCTGTAAACACATTAGAATCTGTAGCGGCTTCAACGGCAGCACGAATCTCTGCATCTGTTTGGTCTGCGGTAGCTGCGGTTTCAATGCCATCTAGCTTTGTGCCATCTGTAGCAACATCACGGCCATCAAAGGTGCTGTTAGTTGTAATAGCGCCAGTCATAGCACCACCAGTTCTTGGCAGCGCAGCGTCTGCTGTAGTACCTTGAGCTGCTGTAGCATAGTCCGCAGAGTCAAAAGCCTTAACCTGTGCAAGGTTAGTTACTTCAGAATCCATTAGTGCGCCAGCGGCTGTGACGTTAGTGGTATCTGTTACGTCTGCTGAAGCCTCGATGCCATCCAACTTACTTCCGTCAGTAGCGACATCACGCCCATCAACAGTGGAAGTGGTAGTTATAGCACCAGTAAAAGCAGCGCCAGATAGCTCGGCCTTGTCGGTATTGAGATTGGTGAAGTTAAGGTCAACTTCGGCACTAGTAAGGGGCGAGCCTTTGCCTGCCCGTGTAGTAATAGTAGACATAGGTAGCCCCTTCTAATTAAGATGCAGTAAGTGTAATAGTCCAAGTCACTGACATAGTATCGTCAGCTTGCTTGTTCACCACTGGGAAAATAACGTGGCAAAGCATAGTGCCAGAAGTAGCAGCATTGAAGATGCCTGCCTCTGTAACCGCACCAGTGCCTTCTCCTGCCTCGAAAGATGAAACATAAGCAATGGTATTGCTAGAAGCTGTAGTGCTGTCTAACGCTTCCCTGGAGCCTAGAATCGACTCCAGATCAGTATCACCAGCAGCCGCAGCAGTAGTGCCTGAACCTAAAGCCATGTGAGACATCACGCCAGCAGAAGCATCAGCCATGCGAGAGCAAATGTAGGTAAGACCTGCACTTACTACCAAGTTATTGATTTCACGGCTTTCTTTAACCTTGCCGTCCTTGTCTTTCAGAACTATCGCAACATCACCGCGTAGTTTTAAGTCATCATTAATCATAAATCACCTGTTAAAAGGATTGAGTGTAGCCGACATAATCTTCGGCAAAGTAATCGAAAGAGCAATAGCCCTGACCGCGCATCGAACCAGAATCGGATGCACCCATTGTATCACTCAAACCCCTAGACGTGGAATAAGCAAACAAATCGACAATAGTAGCCAGATCGGATCGAACTTTTACAAAGGTCATTTCTTGGTCATCATCTGCGGTGGCTTCACCGTCCAGATCATCTGTGACACCAGTGACCTCATCTATAAACTTGTGGAAGTCCATAGTCTGATCTTCAGCAGCAGAGGAAGAATCAGATATAATCTTGTTGGGAGAGAAAACAGCACTGTCAGTCATGGCCGAACTATCAGCCAAACCCTTACCAAATGCCATTGCCTCAGAGTCAGTAAATGCACTAGCATCTGCAAACGCCTTGCCTGCGCCTAAGCTAATAGACTCAGCAGCAGTAAAGGCATCAGCATGAGACCTGTTGAATGCAGTCTGTATATCTATGCTTTCAGCTACAGACGATGAATCTTGCAGCAGCTTGCCAATGCCTAGCGTATCTATTTGATCTGACAGTGACCCAGAGTCACTCTGAACCTTGCCAATACTAAATACAGCAGCATCAGCAGTAGAGGATGCGTCAGAAACGCCCTTGCCTGCTCCTAAGACGGTAGAGTCAGTTGCACCCTGTGTATCTGCCAGGGTCTTACCAACGCCCTTAGACGGCAAATCAGACAGTCCTAGAGCATCAGCAAAAAACCTAAAGATCAGGAAATCACCGAACTTAATTTCAGCAATAGCCTTTTTGAAGCCAATAGCGGCTACGGCTTTTTTAAATGCAATGGCTGCCTTAATCATTAGAAGTCGGCTCGAATGTAAAAGTCTAGCACTTGGAATATAGTCTCTACTGTGCCACTGTCATAAGTGATCTCAATCTCACCCTCATAGTAGCCCTCATCAAGCGTCAACTGGGTTCCTGAGAATGAAAAGACAGCAATGCCGTCTTGAAAATTCTGCCCGACATCAGCGGCAGCCAAGGTAAACAAGGTAGTCGTGGTGCCTTTGGCCCTAAACTTTAGCGCACAAGAACCACCAGAAAAGTCTATAGCTGCGCCCGTATCATCACGGGTCAGCTTGGCTTGAATCTGTGGGGCTTGGTCGCCCTGTACTAATTGATAAATCATTTTAAGCCTCTAGCGGGTCAATAAACCCGTATCTTTTTATACCGTCATAGCTGGTTTGTAGGAAAAACGTATATATATCAGTGCGTTGCCGCAACTCTTCTCTGCGGTTACTAACAGCCTCGTTTGCTGCTGGCGCATCTGCCACCGTATCTGTAATAGTATCAGTGCCGTCTAGCGTAGTATATCCAACTTCAATCACGATACATTCTCCATTGTGCCGACCCATTTTACCAGCCTGCAAGTAACATTGCTGATATTTGTCGTGCCTACAATGCTAGGTCTAAATTCAGTAGCGGTAGTAGATTCGCCATAAGTATTCGAAAAAGGTATTCGTACATTCACAGTCTTGCCTGTTGGTGCAAATATATTGTTGTCGATACCGTAATCAGCCTCTACCCAAGTACCAGCCGATGTAAACTTGCTGGGACTAAAATACATAGTTTCGCCATTAGAAAACACTGCGCTAGATGAAGAAACCATCACATAAGTACGGTTATTGCCTGAGTCGTAATACACGCTATTTATGTTGCCAGTTGTACCGCTTCCAGAACTGTTATCTGCAACCCCGCCAGTATTGTCTAGCAGAGCAAGCACGTTGCCGCTTATATAAACCCACTGATTGTATGGTGGCGCACCAGATGCGAGAGTTACAGTGCCAACTATGCTGCCTGTAGCCCCCTTGCTTTTTCTCTGCATGTTTAAGGTGAACTGCACCTGATGATCTGTGCCGCTGCTATTCGCAGTAGTAAAGTCAAAATCTAAGTCTAATCTTTGGCGCTTTGAGATACTTAAAGATGGCGCAGGTATGGCAAAGTCTTGCCCAAACTGAGTGCTACCAGTGGCAGTGATATTTTCATATATAGATGCTGGGTAAAGCTCAGATACATCGCCTGATAGTTTATCGACAGTAATTGTGGAAGCATTGATTTGATTGACAGTAATCACGCCATTCATGTTTTGCAGAGTTGGCAAGTTGCCTGCCGAAAATGACCCTGTAACAGTTGCATTTGTGACATTTAGATTATCAGCAACAATGTCCCCAGATACAGATAAGGTCGTACCGTTGAAAGATAGCTTATCTTTTAGGCTGAACTGCCCCGTATTATCTAAGTAAAAACCAGTGTTGCTGTTATTAAAAGTGCCTGCGCCTTCATAGAGCTTTGTTCCAGATATTGTGATCCCTGAGATTGTTCCACCAGTAAGCCCAAGGTTTACGTTTGTATCTGAATCTTGTAATGCACTCGACCCATCACTAGCCCCTGAAACAACTGTACTGGCAACAGTCCCACCAATTGTCACAGAGCCTGAAATAGACCCAGAAGTAGCAGAAACATCGCCCCTGATAGTCGCCTGCTCAAACTCAACTACTCCGCTTTTCTGTATCTTCCATCCTGCCGACCCAGAAACGTAATTAGTTGACTCTAGGGTCGTAGCAATCTTCTGAATCGTTACAGCATCATCATCTATTTTTGGGGTTGTAACAGCACCACCTTCAAGCTCACCAGTACCAACAGCGCCTATACCAATGTCGCCAGATCCTACTACACTAGTGGTTGAATTAGCCACGCTGCTAAAGGCAGATGCATTGCCCGTAAAGTCAATGGCTTTGACCTTGTAGTAGAACGTAGCAGAATTTGCTAGATCATCATCAATAAAGACGGTTCCGTCAGTGTTACCGATTAAGCTATAAGTGCCACCTGAACTGGTAGACCTATATACGTCGATATGACTTAGGTCTTTCTGTGTCGGGTTAGTCCAGCTAATACTTATGTGCTGGTATTGGCCGCTTGCAGATACAGAAGATGGAACATCAGGCGCAGTGGTATCGACAGCCGCAGTAGGGGCAGCCACTATGTATGTTGACGATACGCCAATCTCGTTAACAGCCTTTACTCGCACATTGTACTGCTGATTATTCTGCAACCCAGTAATCACTGCTGGTGATGCTTTAGAATCCATTGTGAAGTAGTTACTGTCCGATGTTTTCTTCCACTCAACAACATAGTGATCAGTGAACGCATCATCTGCATCAGTCCACGCAACATTAAAAGTTGTGTTAAAGGTGCCGTCAGAGTTAAGGAACGAATCGCCTGTAATGTTCAGGCTAGTGGGGGCAGCAGCGGTTAGACCGTCATATAGCTCAACCTCACCTGCTCCTAGGTATACTTCTTCGTCTGAGGTAGTCCAGTCCCAGATAGATGGGGCAGTCTCAATCGCATCGACGTTGACTACAATCTGCCCTTCGGCAGTAAAGTCCATAGTATACCCGACAACCTCAAACACCTTATTTGAGTAACCTAGTCGAGCGTTAGTAACGTTAATATTGTCGCCAATCTTAAAGCGCAAAGCACTCAGGTTGCAGGGAATGGTAATCGCTTCTTGCTGTCTGCTTCGAAACAGTGCGAGCTTGGCTATTCTTTGTGCGCGAATATTGTTGACAGTGAACGGAAGCGGCATATCAAGATAGATAGGGTCGCCATCTTGAGTAGCATATGTGCTGGATAATTGTGCGGGGTAATCGGCAAGAATATAGTTGTCATCCTCTGACAGAAATACACCCTTAACACCGTTATAAGCGTTTCTCCTAGACTGCTTGGTCTGTATGCTTATATCACCAACAGCTACCGACTCATCAACGCTGTAGGTAGGGGCAACATATTCTCCTGCGTAAACTTCAAACTTACCCGCAGAGAATACCAACCGACCGATCATAGAGCCTAACATTGTGTCTATATTGTCTTTAATTGATCCAGCAGTATCTACAACACCATCTATGGTGTATCTTTTTTGCGTACCACCAGCAGCAAGCGCAACAGTATCATCACAAACAGTAGCGGCAGCATTAACGCTGGAGGTTAGTATATTGCCAACTGACTCGCCAAGCCCGTACTTGGTGTCGCGGAGATAGTCATACACGCACAAGGCTGGATTCTGAGACCACGCTGTAGTGTTGGTAGCAGGGTTTAATACTTTCTTGCCGCGAACAACTGTTGATATATTGGGCAAGCCATTAGCAAACTGATCTATATCATAGGTCAGCTTAACCACCATATAAGCCGTATCAAGTAACTTGTGGTCTGATGTCCACTTGGTAGATGCTGCGGTTAAGGCACTATCAGATGTAGTCTGATCTCCCTCGTGGAATCCAATGCTTACATAGTTGCCCCAGCTTCCAACAAAACTACCATCCCATATTTTTACATCGTTGAACCAGACTTCCTCAAAGGCATCTATTTCATGTCCAGCTACCGCAATAACCAGCCACAGGTATTTATTGTCTGTGCCTGTTGACTCCAAATAAACAATATTACCGCCTATTCTAGCGCGACCATAGACTATCTTCCTAGAATGCGCAGCCTCCCTAGTCGTAATGGATCGACCGCCCATTGCAGCGCCTAAGTTTGGTGAAGGCATTAGAGCTTTAGAAACTAAAGATAGACCAGCACCAATAGCAAAGGCTGCAAATCCAGTCGCACTAAATAAGGTGGCAAAGAATCCTGCCGCACCAATCTGTGCTGCTGCTGCACCTGCTGCGGTTGCTAGCCCTGCTATTATTGCTGTAGCCATTCTATTACCCTAAAAAGCATTTGTGGTAAACACGCTCTAAAAGATTAAATCCCATGCGCGTCATTAGGTTGTCAAAGGGAAACTCTGTTTTCATATTTAAAGTCATCAGAGAAGCACCATTTTCTTTGCAATGTGATTCTGCAAATTTAATCAGGTCTGAACCAGTAGCAGTTTTTCTATAATTAGGCTTTACATAAATCACATCAGTAGAGGCAAAAACGTGATCTTTATGATGGATGCTTTTTGATACCATAACCACACAGTAACCAACTAGCTCGCCATCTTCCCTGGCAGTAAATATGTGCAATATACCCATCTGATCAAGCAATGCATATTCTTTCCAATCTGGGTCAAGTGCTATTGTATCTTGGTTTGGCTCAGTCTCTAACCAATGCTTTTCCAATAAAGGCTTAATATCTTCCTTTACATTAGCCAAACATTCGTGAGCAATTTTAATCATCTATGCTCTCTATTGTAATTTTCGCGGCCACCAGCACCACCGCCTGATACAGAAGATGAAGAAGCCCTGCCCCAGATAATTTCTTTCTCCACAATAGCAGTCACAAACTCAAAGCCTTTATCTGTAGGGTGATCAATCTTTTGATCTTCTGCGGTGTAGCGTCTTACCTTTGCTCTCTCGAATGCAATTAACTTATTCTCGCAAGATATAGATATAGTAGATGTCTGGCCTGACTCAGCGATAGTCATGGTATCCATAAAGCCAGCAAATATCACAGTCGGGTCAGCTACTAGATCGCCAGAAGCATCAAACGCGCCAAGCATTACAGTTATGGCCCTGCCTTGGTATTCGTGATCTTTAGCTATTACAACCAAAGACGACTTGACACCTGTTAGCGTTACATTAATTCCGCTGGCTTGCATGTCTGAGGTTTCAGTAACTGCGCTAATGTTAAGCAGATCGCCAACACCAGTATAAGTCTCACTGTCATAGGTAAGATCGCCAACACCAGACCACAGGTTTAACTCGTTAGGCGTTTCACCTGAGTCAAATACCATACGGACAAGGAAGATAGGGCGAACCACATCAGCAGTTGATACTGCCTGCATTCCGCTAGATAGTGACCTGCTCATAGCGCCTCAACCATAGCAAAGCTAAAGCCCTGCAAACTTGCTTCGTTAGTTGACCAAGACACATCATTTGATGCCATACGCCAAAGGCTCTTGGGCTGGGTAAAGTCTAATGCCTGACCAGTAGCTATTGTTTCTCTAAGGGGTGGCTGAAACTCTAACGTCCCAGCACCTGCTGACTTGTCAGCCGTTACTAGGTAAAGATAACTGCCTAGCTGAAAGTAGGTGCCTGCTGATACCGCTGTACTGCCTGATGATGTTGTCAGGGTTTCTGATCGAATCGCAGTTGATCCGCTAGTCAATACTATCGCTGTGTCTGTATGCAATGGGTTGCCGAAAGTAAACGTGCCTTCACGGCCTTTTAGCCCAACAATAAATGCCTCTACTGATCGGGCCTCTGCATAGGTCAAAGGCGGCAAAGTTACTTCAGCCTCCCATCTTGCGCCCTGATGGGTATATACCTGAGTATCTAAGGTAAAGGGAGATTCAGCAACAGCCACAACACGCTTTAGGCGCATTGACATATTCTGTATGCCGACATTCGGAAAAGATAAAGGCATTCGTTATGCTCCGACCATTGCTCTTGAGAAGTTACCGCCACGCACCCTAGCATCTGCTACAGCGCCTTTAGCGGCTTGGGCTATCTGTGGCATTAGGCTTGCTATCTCGGCTCTAACAGTGCTTTGTATGCCTGTGGTGACGTTTATGGTTTGGTTGACTACAACACCTGAACCACCGCCTACTTGATTGTTGGGAATGATTGAGCCTGACTGATTAGGAACAAACATTTCTGGGCCTCGCTCACCAACCATATAAGGTGAACCTGCCTGCACTGGGCCACCAATAGCTAAAGCACCTCTTCCGCCTGAAACGGTCAAACTTTTCACACCACCGCCAGCAGAAAGGTTTCCACCGCCACCATCAATCTTGCCTGTGATAAATCCAAATGCTGCGTCTACAATATACTTCTGCACCAGCATTTTAATTAAACTATCTACAACGCTTTTAGCCATAGACTTAATTGCATCAGCAAAGTTAGCTGCGCCTGTAATGCCTGCCGTTAGTGCGTCTGTAAGGCCCTCTAGACCCTGCTTTGTTAGGTTCTGAATATTGGTAGTCATATCAGGAATGCTGTCACTCCATGACTTAAAGCCAAGCTCAATGTCGCTTAGTGCTGGAACTACAGCGGCTGGTATTGTGCTGGCAGATTCTTTAAAGTTTTCTAGCTTCTCGATTAAGCCATCAATCTCTAAACCTAAGCTACCTGCAAACTTCACCGCATTTAGGAAGTCCAGCTCTTCACCCGTCTCTTCTGCCTTTTCAAGCAAAGCCTGTAAAGAGATCAATCGTTTTCTGTCGCTTTCTTGTGAAAGTTCTGCGCTGCGCTTTTGTTTGGCAGTATAGCCCTGTATTCTCTGCGCTCTCTCAGCCATTGCTTCTTCAAGCTGCTCAACTTCAGTTCTAAGTTGTCGAGCATTTTTTTCGTTATCGTCGGTAAAGGCTCTAGTTAACGCATCTTTAACCTTCAAGGCTCCGTTATAAACTTTTATAAATCCGTTTGCGAGACCCTCAAAAGCCTGCAATGCAACCTTTACACCATTCAAAAGGTCAACAGCCAACGATCTAGCAAATGCCTCAACGCCACCCTTTACTTCTATAGATCGCTGTAGGAAGCCAGTAAACCTTTCTACTATCATTTCTATTGCAGGGGCAAAGGCTGCTACCGTTTGATCAGTAACGCCTTTAAACAAGCTCTTGAGCTTAGTCAGCGAGTCAACGGTGTCCTCGACTCCTTTAGCAGCAGTGCTAGACATCGTAAGGCCAAGCACTTTTGCTTCGCCCAGCATTTCTTTAAGGCCATCACTGCCTTGAGATAGAGTATTGACAAGGGCTGCACCCTCGGAGTCGAACAGCTTAAAGGCTAGACGTAGCCTATCAGATTCACTTTCTACCTTTTCAAATGCGTCAGCTAGAACAATCATTCGTTTATCTAGCGGCATTCTGTTTAATTCTTGAGCATTAATACCTAGCTCTTTAATGGCACCCTTAGCCTCACCAGTTCCTGCTGCTGCTTCCGCAGTTCTACGGGTAAACCTTTGCAGAGCCATATCCATCGTCTGAGTAGCCACGCCCGTAAGGTCAGCCGCATATCTTAATGCGCCCAGAGCCTCAGTGGTTGTGCCTATTTTCGCAGCAGTCTTTGCTAGTGAGTCGGTAGCGTTTAGAGATGATCTGACCAATAATCCAAATCCAGCCGCACCAGCAACGCCAATAAGTGCAGTTCTTAGGCTAAACACAGAGCCAGCTACAGCCTTTAAGCCTTTAGTTGCAGAGCCAAAACCTTTCTTGGTTTTATCGAATGCCCGTATCGTAATGTTTACATTTTCAGCCATTGCTTTCACTCATTATCTGGAAGTAAGCCAGCCACTCGTTAAAGTGACTGACAGGCATTTGCTCTGCTTCTTCTATGCTCATGTGAAGGCGATCAGCCAAAGACAAAAGATTCATCCTTGATTGATCGCTTCTCAGTTTCCCTCGGCTGCCTCTACAGATTCGATCTGTGCAAACATCTGATTAGCGATTTCACTTATTACATTAGTTTCTTCACCCATCAAATCAATGCGATCTTCGGCAGATGTAAAGAGCTTACTACCGCCCTCGTCCTCTGCTTTCATAACGATCAAATCCACCATCGCGCCAACCGTGGTGTTGTTAAGGAAGTTTGGGTGCTTCTTCTGCAACTGATCTAAGTCATAGCAAGTAATGGCCCTGCAATACAGCTTAAACGCTCCAGATTCGTCACCCCATTCAGGCACTGATACTTCTCGCGCCTCAACCTTCCTTCTACTGCGTAACTCTTTAGCTAATCCCATGGTTTAATCCCCTTATGCTGTTGCTTCGGTTACTGCTCCGCTGCACTGGATAGAGAAGCTGGCTTCTACCATTCCGTCAAAAGAACCAGTGATAGATCGTGAAGTTACGATGCCGCCACCAGAGAAATAAGATTCGCCAGTGCCAGTACCCGTTGGATAAATCTCAAAATCTACCGCAGCGCGTTCGTCTAGGATCAATTGCTGTGCATCAGCTTCGTCCCAGTAGCACTCGATAGTTACTGTATTGGTTTTTAGACCTTCTTTGTAAGATCGTGCGGTATCGCCCATTACTGAATCTTCAATGGTATCTGCTGAACCATCAAACGTGAAAGAACGAACCTCACCCACAACGGCCACAGAGCCGCCAGATGCCGCGATTTTTACTACACCAGATGCGCCTGTTTTAGTCGCCATGATAATTACCTCTAATTAAAGTTAAGTTGTGCCGCGAGTGTACTGATACAGAACGCGGATTGTCATAATGACCCCACCAACGGGATCAATAGAACCTTCGTCGATCTCGACTCTAGTGATCTGCGTATCTAGTGCATAACCACCACGCAAACGATCAACATCAAGACCCTCTTCGATTGCTTCGATAATGTTGTTGCGGGCTGTATCAATAACAGACCCTTTAACGTAGCAAATAAATTCGTAGTTGATAGTCGCCATACGCTGAGTGATTGACCCACCGATGCTGCTATCTTCTCTATCCTCATCTGCACTTCGAACAAGGATAGCAGGAAACTGTGCGCTTGATAACTTAGTAAAATCAAACGGCTCTCTCGTTACATACTTAATATTTACTGGCGTTTTAACCGCCTGTAAAGTAGCCACTAAGTTGTTCGCAATGTTCTCTCTTACACTCATTTCAACGCCCTAAAGAATACTTCGCCTAGTTGCTTTTCTTCTCTGCCGCTAAACCCAAAAAACGGCCTAGTCTTATTATTCATTGCCGCCTTCTTTGACTCAGTAGCTCTAGTAAAGAATATCTCAGCCTGCCTACTGCTTGCCCTTGAGGTCATTGAGCTTAACATCTGACCTGTGAACTGTAGGTCTGGGTTAGTGCTTCTGCCTCTACTAGCCCTAAATGCTGCATAGATTGGCGTGTACTTCTTAAACTTGCCGCCCTTAAAGCCAACACCTTTACTGGTACGGGCTTCAATAATATTAATACCAACCTGAGCAGTAACAGATAGCGCCCTTTTGACACTAGCTGATAGCTCTTTGCCCTTCTTGCCAATACGCTTTGCAACAGCCTTGGCATTGGTATCAATCTTTACATCCATTATCTATCCAACCGCTGCCCGACAGGTTGCTTCTCATCATAATCAACTGTGCCGTCACCATCTTCATCATAGTCAACGCCATCAGCCAATACAGATTCTAGCTCTTCACCGTATCTTGCCTTGTAGAAGTCGATCATGTTTCCGAATCGGTCGCCCTCTGTCCAGTTAGTCAACTGGGGTAGAGCATAACGCCATAGGACTAGGTAAGCACTAGCCATTGTAAACTGTGTTGCTGTGAGCTTAGTATTGTCCATCTCACCCGCTATGTTCTTCCTGGGCCACCACTTGATCCGTAGTTCACGCTGAATATCTGCCTGCGCTTTCGGGTGTTCCAATACAAAAGACTCGATACCTAGATCGAGAATATCGGGAATCAGTTTTAATAAATCTGCGTCGCTTGAATAAGCCATTACCACTTCACCTTATCTGCCCAGTATGCCGCTGATGCTGTTTTATCTTTGCGGCCTCTTGCTATGTCTTTAGCAAACCGAGCTTTAAACGATCTGCGTTTAGCTTTGTCTGCTTCTGATTCGTTCTGGCGGGGAGGCTTGTTGTCTGCACCCTTCTGACCGAACCTAATTAGCTTTATCTTGTCGCCTTCTTTAGCAAGTACAGCGTGGCTCTTGCTGTCATGCTTGGGAGTGCGCTTGGGCTTGTTGTAGCCCTCGAACCTTTCACCGCGATAAGTTATAGCCATATAAACCTCGTAAGAAAGCCCCCTCCGAAGAAGGGGCAGTCAGTCTTACAGTGCAGCGTCAGACAGAATCTCAACACCGAATGCATCGTCAAGCTCGGCAACACCATATACAGCAGTGGCGTTAAGCTCGAAGGCACGTAGAGACTCATCACGCTGAGGCGCAATGTTGAAGTCACGCTTCATAGCGATCATCAGAGCTTCAGGAGCAAATACAGCGCCTTTAGCGTCGTCGTTACCGTCGATAGCTACGTTAGATGACTCGTATACGTTGATTCCAGCGATAGTACCAACATAACCGTTGCGCATTGCTTCGTTTTGCAAGTCGCCACCATTGGGGTTAGCAAAGGTGTTGGTCAGGTTAGCTTTCAACTGGTAAGCCTGATAAGGATGTACTACGGCATTGATTGTGCCAGTAACCTTATTGGCTCGCAGAGTAGCAGCAGCTTTGAACAGGTCAGCTACAGTGATTTCAGCGCCAGCAGTACCGATAGAACCAGAGAAGCCGTCAAACAGGGCAATCAGGTCGGTATCAATCTTAGTGGCAATAGCGTTACCAAGAACAGTACCCAGCTCAACAGCAGGGTTGCCGTCACCGTAGGTAGCCATGTCAGTCAGCAGAACCTGTGCGCCTACTTCGCCAACAGTTACAGAAACTGAGCTAGTAGATACAGTGGTGCTGGTCATGTCAGTGCCTTCGGTCAAGTCGGCAGCAGCGATTGCTGGGTACTTAGGAACCTGAATGGTCTTACCAGCTTGGGCTTGGATGTTGTACTGAGTAACCAGACCCATCATTAGTGATTGCTCTTCGGCAGTGAAACGAGCCTGAGCGACGATATTGACGAACAGGTCGTCGAGAGTTGTTGAAGTTGTTGCAGCCATGATAATGCCTCTAAATAAAATTAAGTTGTGGTTTGGTGGTTACTTTCGTTTCATAGCAGCAAATGCTTCTTTGCCGCCATCGCTCCAGTTAGCAACCATATCTGCCACAGATTGAGGCTTCTGTGTCGAGCCACCAGCGTTACCCATCGAGCCAGTGCCGCCTTGGGAGGCTTTGACCATGTGTGGGTTTACTGTCAAGAACTCTGCTACCATCTCATTAACTGATAACAGATCACCGCTGTCATTGTAACGCGGAGTACCGTTATCGTCTAGCACCTCTACATTTCCATCATCTGACAGGCGTGTATTGGTTTTAAGTAGCTGAGAAACTTGAGTTGGGTTTACAGCGTTATTGTTAGAAGCTGCGCCAAGAATCGCTCCATCTACTAGCGTCTGTTGCAACTTGCTTTTATAACTCTGTATCTCCATGTCTTTCTTCTCGACCGTTTGCTTCAGGACTTTATCGAACTCCCCGCGCTCTTTCTGTCGCTCTAGCTCTGCGGCTTCTTTCTTTGCCAGCAGGTCTTTAGCTTCATCAAGGTCTACGCCTGACAGTCTTTTATCGAACTTGCGTTGCTCTCTAGCAACACGATCCGCAACAATGCGGTCTAGTTCTTCCTGAGTAAAGGTCTTGCTTTCCTGAGTTTCTACTGCCGCAGTTTCAGTCTCTGCTTGGTTTTCCATGATTTCATCGCTCATGTAACGTGCCTCTTAAAGAGTATTGGTGAATCTTTAGTTTATCATAAATTTACGTTTTGGTTTTTTTCTTCTTTTTCTTAGGTCGTCCTACTTTGCTACCGTATGTACCTTTACCTGCTGGCATTATAATTCCTCTTCAAATACTGGTCTAAATTGATGTCCGCAGTTATAACCACCGCGAACGATGAAAGGGTCACCAGCGGCTTTACCAGCCCAACTGCCTGACCACAAATCTTGAATTTCTTCATCAGTAAATGTTTCGCCTTCATGCTCTCGACAAAAAGGTCTAGACGTTTCGATTATACGCCCAACATACTTCCATTTAGTTGCGCCAGATTCTTTACCTATTGCAGTGTTAACCGATGCATCGAACTGCATAAGGCTGTCATGTACCTGTTGTTTTGCATATTGAGAAAGCCTGCCGCCTGCTACCTCTTTTATCACCTGAACACTTGCAGCAAAACTAGCGCCTGTTAGCGTGTTCCTGTATACCTCTCGGCTAATAGCGTCAAGATACTCTGCGCCTATATCTTGGAAACCTTGAAACTGCAATGACTGCAACTGGCTAATTATGCGTGGATCAAGTTGCGTAAAGGTGCCGTATGTTCCCAGCATTTCATAGGTGCTGGCAGCAACAGCCGTATACTCTCTGATTATTCTGTCTACCTCAGCAAGATACTCTTCCTCAACTATCTGGCGTATCTCAGCCCTTGCTTGAATAGCCCACTCTAAGTCGAATAGGTTTCCATCCTGCAAAGGTGCAGTAGCAAGCAAATCAGCAATGCGTTGCTCTAGCGTTACCAGTGCTGCGGCCAACTGCCTTTGATGGGCATCCGCTACCTGGTTAAGCTCTTCAACGTGATCAACGTCTGCTGGCATTAGATTTCTTCAGGAACCTGCTCAGTAAACTGGCCTAGCACCTGAGTGCCAGATTCAATCTCTGCATGGGCTTTAGCCAACTGCTCGTCATCAAGGATTAGGTCACTGATCTTTTTGTCGATCTCCTGAGACAATGTTGCAGACTTAACGCCTGTGGCTCTCATCTGCTGTAGGAACATTAACTCTTTATCGTAGTCGCGCAGGTCAAATGCGTCTGGGTAGAACACCTCCACATCGGGGGTGATATCCTGCCAATCACAGAACAATAACCAGAGCTGCTCTTCAGCTAACTCTAGAAGGTCTGCTTTCTCTGATAGTTTGGCATTAAGCATCTGGAATTCTGTCTGCATCGCAACGCCACTCATCGTCATGGCTTCTGTACCACGCACTGCACCCATGTGACTCATACGGTTGATTGACTGCACCTTATCATCTATAGATGCACGTACAGCATCTAGGTTCTGACCGCTAGGCTGCATCTGGTAAGGCTTTAACTGTGCGTCCATATCGTCAGGCATATTAATAATCGCACCAGCACCTGCACTAGCATCGGTGCCAAATGACTTAACCAGTGTCGGGTGATTAGAGATACGGATAAGCTGCTCGATCTCAGACAGTTCCTGATAGATAGCTCTTTGCATATAGGACGCATCTGCTATGTCACTTATCCCTATGCCTCTCGTTATCGATCTTTGTGCAGGCAGGAACACCGCAGGGATACGACCCAGCACATTGTCATTCACCTCAATCATCTTGTCTAGGTCATTGAGAGAGTGCCACTGCTCTACGCGGTCTTTGTACCAGACGCGGTAATAGGTCTCTGTAGTGGTCTCGTCAACACGGATAACGCTCTCTCTTACCTTCAGGTAATCAAGCTCAAAGCGACCGCTTGCGGTGCGAACGTAGTTCCAGTCTAAAACGTTCTCAGGCGTGAACATCGTCACATACGGACGGATGTCTTGGGCCAACTCTTCTGCCTTAGTTCCAGCATTAGACTTTGGCTTATCCATCATCAGCCATACATGACCATAGACACTAGACCAAATCTGAGCTTCACGCATAAACGCATTAAAGCTGCGGCCATCGAGATCAGCATCGTTTAAGAAAGGCTCAAGGGCTACGTTATTGGCTGCGCTGTTGTATGCCCTCGTAGGCGGTACGCGCCAAAGAAAGCTGCTGTAGATGTGGACTATGTTTTTACAGTGATTATCTAATGGTGTTAGATCGAGCCTACGGTCGTAGTCGTCACTGGTTTCGGATATGTAGCGCGTCAGGTATGCGCCATTGAAGTAATCTTCTCCACCCATGTAGCTGCGAACATAAAACTCCCAGCGGCTTTCGTACTTATCATAATCAGGGTGCGTTGTATCTGCGTTCAATCTCATCAAGTCCACCTTTGTGGTTGTGGCGTAGCGTATTCTGTGCGAACTGGGAACAGGTATTCAACCAAGTAGCCTAAGGCATCGTTCATGTGATCATAGCCGTCGTCTTTATTTGGAACGCTTGTTCCTTCTTTGTATGTCTGTCGCTCCAAGCTCTTAATGGTCTGCTTGCATTTTGGGCTGACAAACAAATGCCGTCCACCATCACTCGACAGTAAACGACTATTCACAGCGTTGATACGATCCCTGACCAATGCGTGTGAGTTCTTCGCCTTAACGCTAAATCCTGCGTTTTGTAAGATCGACAAATCTGTGCGACCACCAGCAGAGGTTTTCCGCTGTCTTGATGCTGGGTCTGGATAGACAATTATATTGCGTCTAGGGTAGCGGCTAATTATCTCCGCAACCATTTCATCAGTGTTAGACCCGTACATGACTATCTCGTCAACTGCAATCAGCGTCCCGCCTTTACGAATACAGATAACGGCAGACATGGGGTCTAAATTGAAGTCCATCCCAATGTGGAGTGTACCACTATCGTCATCAATCGCCAATACAGACTCTTCGCGGCTAAACCCGTAATAGATCAGGCCAGCGTAGGTCACAAAGGCTGCTTCATACTCCTGCTTGAATGTTCTTTCGTCTAGGTCTTGACGGGCTGCTTCGATCTCTGCCTGCGGTACGTTGCCACCCTCAAGAGTTGTATATTGGAACGACTCCCAGTCATCAGAGTTATGCCCCTGCGCCCATAGATCATAGAAGTGGTTTCTACCTTTAGGCGTACCGATAAACATAGCACCCCCCTGGCGATCAGATAAGCTAGGGCGAATAACCTCATACCAAGCCTCTGGGCGCATATCTGCGAACTCATCTAGGACAACAAAGTCCAAAGCACGTCCTCTCAAGTTGTTTGGCTTTTCGGCTCCTTTGAGGCTGATAACAGAGCCATTGATTAGCCTAAGTGTGAGGGAGCTTTCGTTAGTCTTCGATATATACTCATGAGGAATAGAATGAATAAGCATCTGCCAAGCAATCTCCTTAGCAGACCCGTAGGTAGGCGCTACATACCATACATTCTTATTCCTGCCTGATAGTGCTGCTTTTAGAAGAGAACCTGTAGATAGAAAGGTCTTGCCGAAGCGCCTTCCTGCTACAACAGAAACAAATCTGGCCTCAGATAAAAATATTTTAGTCTGAGGTTTGGTTAATTGCATTGCCGTCTAAAATAATATTGATAGGTGGAATGTCTTGCACTTCAGCCTCTTGCTCTTTCCAGCCAGCCTGAGTCTTTAGGTAAAAGATATTAGCGGCAACATTACCTGCTTTAGCCAATTGAATTAAGTTAGACCCCATACTAGCGCACTGTTTAACTCTGCCCTTTTTATAAGCGTCAGAAACTTCGGGCTGTCGTTCTTCAATAGCCCGCAAGGTTGTTTCGGAAATACTAAAGTAATCAGCGATTTGGCCTTTAGTTAATACAGCCGCCAATGCCTCTAATTGAGTTATTTGCTCTGGCGAAAACTCAATAATTGGTCTACCCCCGCCATCACCTTGATTGCCTTTTTTCATAGTGATGCCTTTGATTGGAGCGTACAGGTCGGAGTTGCACCGCCCAGATCAAGGTGGTCCCTTGACGCCTGCTCTTTTGTACGCTTTACTTGCCCTTTATACATGCCCGCACCTAATTCGTCAATCTTGCTAAAAGGAATTAAAGGCACTGTTAATCTTTTTTGGCACTCTTTATTTATAAAAAATAAATATCTTAGTTGATACCCGTCAAGAGTTACTGCGCCAGTAAAATCTTTTCTGCTAGTGCCGTGTGAAGCGGCAACAGTGCCGTCAGCCAATCTTTTAATTGTAGAGTTCTTTCTAATTGCAGTTAAAACAAAGCCGCTTGCTCTATAGATTGCGCCATCTCCGCATTGAGTGCCATCACTAAAACTAACTATCCAATCAATGTGAGGGTAATGCTTTTTTATTAATCTAAAAGCAACTGCAAGCGCCCTTGATTCACTATTTCTTGGAAGCGCCTCACTAAATGCCATTCGATTTAGCTCAAGAAAATCATTGAATTTCGTCTCTGCAACTAAACCGATTAACTTTCTTCTATCTATCGGTGGCCCAAATTGCATTGCGCCCTCCAATTTTCCGTTTAAGAATACTCCAAAATGCAACTGACTAATTGCTGCTGTTTTTCCGCTATAGTGAATTGCTTTTACAACTTTTTCTGCTGCTTTTGCTGTTATTGGCTTAACTTGTATTTCTTTTGCGCTACCCATTATTTTTTAACCAATCAGTGCAAATAAAAGTTACTGCGTTCCCATTGCTGTTATCGTTTAAACTGCTGTCTGCTAAAGGGTTGGTTCTTGCCAGCATTACAGCGTCATCAACAATTGCGACTTGCTCATCATGCAAAGTAAAAGTTTTCTTTTGATACGGCTCTTTTTCTCCTGACGCAATATCAGGAAAAATAGATTCCGAATCGCTGTCAAATAAAAGGTCATTTAAAAAATCATCATCAAAGCCAAGCAAATCAATGTCAATATCAAGCTCTGACAACCTATCTACCTCAATTCGTAACGCTTCAAAATCCCAACCTGCGTTCATGGCTAACTGGTTATCTGCTATAACGTATGCTTTTCTCTGGGCCTCTGAGAAGCCTTGTAAGGCAATTGTGGGAACAGTGTCCATACCTAGCAACTGAGCAGCTTGAAGCCGCCCATGCCCTGCTATAATACCGTTATCCTCGTCTATTAGGATCGGGTTAGTGAAGCCGAACTCTTTTATGCTGGCAGCGACCTGCTGTACTTGTTTCTCACTGTGCGTTCTTGAGTTGTTAGAATAAGGGATTAGCTCCCCCGTTTTCTTCCATTCAATAGATTCCATTATTGCTCCGTCCCGAATATCTCTTCTGCCATTGCTGCAAACTCTCTGTAACCTTCATAAGGTTCGATAGCTGATAGCTCATCTACCATGTTAGCAACACCATCCTGCCAGTCGATAAGCTCTTCTCTGATCTTATGCCTTTGGACATCTGTAGTCATTAACGATTCAATAATCGCATCAAAGCGGATTATCTCGTCGTTTAATTCCCAGTCGAAGCAGTCTTCAAGTGATTTAGTAAGGTTTAATTGATCCATGTGACACCCCTAATGTCAGTGAACTAGCGGCATTGTGCATGGTTTTTACTATAATGTAAACTAGCTAAGGTCGTCGGCAGCGACTGCGCCAAGCGAAAGAATTACAAAAACTATCATGTAAATTATCACTGTTTGCCCCCTTGTTGGTAAGTTAGGGCGGCATTGTATAGATAACCAGATATGATCGGAAATGACAGTTTATTATTTAGTTTATACCATTAATGATATGTACAGTTTCGGTGTGCAATAATCACTGAAACTACCTGAATGCAGACTGCAATGTACATTTTAATGTATAAAAAACCCCCCAGCCAAGTACAAATCGGTCTGAGGGGTTGAGGGTTAGGCTCGCAACGACATGAAACGCGCCTAGAAAATAGTAGCCCGTATCGGCTCCCCAGTGGGCTATTCTGGGTCAAAAGGTTAAGGAGACCTTGGCCTGATCTGTCTTGCCACAGTAGATCACGCTGATCGGAAGGGAATATGAAACCCTCGGCTAGTAAATTATAACCTGATAAATAACAAAAGCAGCTAAAAAAGCGGTCATTACTGCAAAATGTAATCTATAAACTACCACTGGCTCAGTGATCCACTCCCTGAACCTGCTGGCCTTTGCCTCAATGTAAGATTGCCTGATAGCTTTGTCTGCATACTTGTTAGCCTCATTGATTAGCGATTTAACGTCCATCAGTGGCTCCCTAGAAGTAATCTGTCTAAGTGGTTAAGGTCTTGGAAAGAATCCATTACAAGCTCTTCCATACTAGGCTCAAGATACAGGTATATTTGTTGCCTTATCTCTTCAAGAAAATCTGGGGTATCCAGTATGTCCTCAAAGTCGTCAAGCGCCTCAGAAAGATAAGCATCGTTATCCACATCCTTAGCATTTCTCTCGGCAGCATCGCGGAACATAGCAGCAGCCATCCTAGATGTAGCATCCTCGCTGTAGATAGCCTCTAGGGCCAGCAGACGCTTATCGCTAACTGTGTGCGGGAATACGTCATCCATCCATGTAGGGTGAGTGATTAACCAAAGAGCTATAAGTCCGTCTTTGGTTGCATCTGGTAGTTCCTGATAGCTACCCTCCCATAGTGGGGTTTCATCGCGTATCAGACCTACAGCATCATTCAGCACTTTATAAGACATTAGCACACCCCCAGATTAACGCAGTCGCTGTATTCCATATTACCGACAATACTTAACAAAATTAAAAGGGCCATAGATGCCACGAAGAAGACTCTGGCTTCGGCAATATCCTCGCGCTTGTTCTCGCGGGATTTGATATCTTTTAAACAACATTCATTGATTTTCATATTATTCTCCTTAGTTGCCCCCCGTAGGGGGCGGTTTGATTATTCCCCTAAAAAAATAAGCGCATCTTCAGCGTGATCGAATGACTCAACTACATCGCCTGTTTCACTTATAAAAATAACATACTTACCTGCAAGCATATAATCGTCAATATGATCAGAAGCAGGATTAATTGGAAAATATTTAAGTTGTAATTTCATTTGTTTAATACCTTTGTTTTTTGATTGAGGTGTAACAGTACAATGTTATTAACCAAAAGTAACCCTTTTGTATATATCATTATGGAATAAAGGATTTGTTCTTATAACTTTACATCTCACCTATTCGCCACTCTTGATCCTTGATCTGCTCCTTTAGTTGACAGGCAAACTGAATAACTTGTTCTCTGTCAAACTTAGGTGATGCCCTCCAAGCGAGACGCTCCATAGCCTTGACCCTGCACTCTCCGTAGGTATCAACCATCCACTGCCTGTATCTCAGGACGTAGTGGGCCTGCTTCATGCCCCACAGGTTACAGCTAGGGCATTGGGGGTGGATGTTTTCCTCAAATAGCTTAAAGACGGTTCTGCCTCTAGGTATGAAATGGCCGCCCTGCATGGCCTTGTAGTGGTCTATCTTGCCGCAAGTAACGCACTGGCAGTATCCGTTATCATCGCTTGCCTTCAGACGCACAAGACGTTGTAGGAGCTTTGCGGCCTTCTCTACCTCCTGAGCTACAGTGGTCTTTTTACGCTTCGGCATCTACTATATCCAAATATTTGTCGGTAAAGTCATAGCCAGACGCTTGCAGGAATGACTGTATATGCTCCAGCATCTCAGGAAGGGTGAGGTTGTGGCTTTGAACTGTATACTCTATGAGTACAGGGTGGTTTACAAAACTCGAATTGTAGGGGTAATTTGTAAACTTGTAAGCTGGCTCAGTCATCTTTAATTTCTCGCTCGATCAGGAAGTCAACGTAGTGCTTTATCTTTCTGAGAGACTCTACCCCGCCTTTATCCTTCCAGCGCGTGATGTACTTCACAATATTCCCCTCACAAAAATCCATCTCATTAGCCATTATGTACTCGATAGGCTGGATCGCTTTCTTTTTGTAGTGGTCGCCACCTACTTGATTTTCTAGTGCTTTCATTCGTAGTCCTCTTCTTCAAATATCTCAATCTCACAAGGCATCCCAATGTTACAGTGAGCGCAAATCCCGTAAGCATTGCCATCATTGCCAATCCAATACTCAAGACCGTTACCACACTTACAAAAAGACTTAGCAGCAGTGACTCCATTCTTGGGGAAATTAATAACATTGCTCATTGGCCTACCTTAATTTTGACGCGGGAATCTTCTCCACTGTCTTTGTGATAAACCACAGCAGTCATTGAACGCTCTGCCCCGTAGCCAGAATCTGAGTGCCATTGATCGGTGGCGGTCAGGCTGCCCCAATGCTCAAAGTGCATAGACCCCACTTCACGCGCTGTATGATGGTGGATATGCCCCAGGTGGCAGTATCTATTCTTCGACTGGCTCCACTGATTATCCAGATTCTTAATCACTGCCTGGAGTATCTGTTCATGCTTAATCCTATCGCCATGATGGAATACGAACAGATTGTTGTGCCACTGATAGTGTATAAACTTAGAATAGTTAGGAACTACGTTGACTCGCGGCTCTTGATCGTACAGAAGCTCTAGACAGCTAGACAGGTGGCAGGCCATGTCGTGATCGTGATTGCCCCTAACATTGATTACAACAACCTGCTCATGGGTCTCCAGCATCTTGCTGATAAGCACTTTAAATAGCCTGCCAGCGAGCTTAAATGTTCTTGATATGCGACTATCGACATCAACTGGAGTGCCTTTAGTAGTCGTGTTAAAGCTAGAGTCGGCATGGAAGAAATCACCTACATTGAGTAGAACACCAACCTCAGCATTGCCTACCCTGTTTGATAGCCTGGCCGTTGAGTCTATTAGTATCTGGGTGGCTATCTTGATGTCCCAATCATCTGAATCCATCTTAGTTTCGCTATCCGCGAGCATCCCAAAGTGGTGGTCGCCAATCATATACATGGCTAGGTAGTCAGAGTTTACAGATTTAGGTTCTTTTGTGGGTTTCATAAACCCTTTGAGATCGTCGGTCATGCCATCCATCATGGCTTCGATCTTGGCTTTCATATCGCGCTTCTGAGGCTCTTGAATCACCCACTGTAACGCTACAGTGCCATCCTCTTTGTAAGCAGTGGAGATTCTCTTTGCATCGAACCCTTCTGCGGTCTGATGGATTAGGTCTCTGTGTGGGGATACACCCTGACTAGCAGCATACTTCTCCAACCTCCTGAGCATAACGTCGATAGTTCGCCTGCCGCATTTTAACTTCTTCGATGCCTTGTTTGCCGATCCAAACTCAATTACTGCGTCTAATACTTCGTGATGTCTTTCGGTGGTTGCGAATTCCTTTAATACTCTTGGGTCGATCTTACTCACTACGCCTCCTGCTGGGCTTGTAGCTCGGCATACTCACTGTCTGCGGGTATTGATAACCGAATGCCCTGCTTGGTAGCCCAATGATAGACGTTATCAAGAAAGTGTACAAATTCGCCTTTTGTTAACTTGCTGGTGCTTTTTACTTGCTCTGGGATGTGCTGGTTACCAATCGAGTAACTAGCAGTTCCTAAAAACCGCTTTTTTAACCACAGCTTCCATACCTCGGCAGGCTCTTCGTGATCAATCTTGTGGCCCTTGTCTTCCATTGCGTTAGCTATCTCCCTGTACCAGATATGGGACATAGCATTCTGGCTTAGGCTTCTAGGGTTTTCATAAGGGTGTAGCTTGACTGCCAAAGGCGTGCTGTAGTCCCAGCCTTGCATCCGTTTAATAATATGAGGCAGCCTTTTCTCTAACTCTTCTTTGCTGCTTACCTTTACATGATCGCCCTGAGTCACAGCTTCACCCGTAACCACTTAGCCATTAAGCGTTCTGAACTGTTTTCTAGCCTGCTGGCTGTCCTGACTCTTTCTCTCGCTGCCCGATCATAACCCAAGTTATTTTTCTGGAAAGCAAAAGTACCTTTTAAGTGTTTAGGCTCACAGTATTGAGCGCCATAAAGCCTGCCCTTAAGGGTGCTGTATTTAATCTCACTCTCATTTGAATCATTGCAAACCTTTACATACTCAGCAATCGTGTAGCACTTGCCGTTTTGCAGTATAGGATGCTCTCCCTTAAACTCTACTAACCTTTTTGCATTCTTGCTACGCATTCTTCAATTCTCCGTCCCAGTAAAAACCGTATCTATTTAAATAAACCTGCTGCATCATTATTTTTTCTTCCCCTGATAAAAAGCTAACGTCAGCCAAACTTTCATCGATAGGCCTACTACGTATACTAGCCGACCTTCTTCTATACTTTGCTGCAAACTCTGCTTCTTGTGACTTTTGTATCTTAGTAGATTCACCGCCACGTTCTTCGGCAGTATTAAGCCACCGCTGGCAAAAACTTTGTATGCCTCCTTTTGTTTTGCGCTTTTTAGGGTTTGCGTCACACCACAAATCCATCTTGACTAATTCTCTGTCAACATTGACCTTACCCTTGTAGTGTTCTTTCCACTTAATGACCAGTTCGTCAGATGGCTCCCAATTTTCACCATTATTTAATAACATTATTCACCCCCGTGATAGCTATTCTTTCTAGTGCGGAAACTAAACAGATTGCAATGCTCTGGATAATCTTGAACAAACTTTCTTGCGTAGTGACTGATCCAGCCGTCGTCTATCTTAAACTGGCTGTCAGATTCCTCAATCATAGTCTCCCAGCGGATACGGTGAAAGATATTCTTTGCAGAATAATATGACCTTCTGGCTGCTACCTGCAATGCAAACTCCACAAACATATCATATATCTGAGGGTTGTCTTGATGGTGAGTTATAAAGTTTTCTTGTGACCATTTACCGTTCATGTTGACCTCCTACAGTCAGTGATTAATACTTTTTACAGGTGTATAAATACTCTTTGCCTTCATCAAGTTCATCGATAAATAATTTTACAAGTTTCCTGAACTCTTTGTTTTGAACCAAACACTGCTGAAAAATGTTATGTAAAGTCCAACCAGTAATCTCTACTGATCCATACCAAGTCTCTATGCTGGCTCTTGCTGAA
>Ga0196889_1000127_pt1 | contig 24916 bp, 47 predicted proteins | sample VirMetDEL_Nov_12_FD_166415 | JGI IMG/M metagenome (GOLD analysis project Ga0196889, IMG submission 166415) | Aqueous microbial communities from the Delaware River and Bay under freshwater to marine salinity gradient to study organic matter... | ecosystem: Environmental > Aquatic > Marine >...
AGTTATAACCTTTTCCGTCTTCACCATCATCTCTCTTCTTCCACGAATCCCATTCACCGAATACTTCTGGTGCTTGTTCCGATGCTTTCAGCATATAGTACTCGCCTGGATAATGTTTAATACATCGATACGCTTCTTTGCGCACAGCCGATGGAACTCTTGGAGTTTTCTTAGGATCCATTAGATCCATTAGGAACTGTCGCGTATTGTTTACTGCCCACCGACGTTCATTTGGCATTGTCATACTATATAATCTCCGATGAAATATAAAACTTTGACAGCACCATAACCTATAAGAAACCCAATAAAAAATCTGATTATTGTCATTATTCTTTGACCTCATATGCTACATCGTCAACGAGTCGTCTTTGAAGTTCTTCGATCATACAAGCTTTAAGAGTTGGATTTACATTAAGTTCTAATACCGCCTCAATATGAGCAGTGTCCATTTCAGCAATAGTTACATATTTAAGGGGTTGATCTTGATTGATACCATACGTCCCCCACTTTAGAATAGACGCTTGAATAGCATGTGGAGCGTCATCATAAATACATAAATCAATCTCATCACCATTCGCAGAACGTCTTACATAATCAAGTCCACCATCAACCATATAATTTTTACCATTGGCATCAGTATAAGATTTATAGTCATGGCGATGCGTCGATTCTAAGATCGTGCCATCAGGAGTTTGAATTGCATTACGTATTAAGTTATTCATATTATTTGTGTCCAAAAAGTTTGCGTCTTCGATATTCAGCAATAGTTTCTAGTAATTTTTTAGACCAATTATCACGATGTTCAATAAACACTTGAGCCCCTTCATCGCCAGCAATTACAGTAACTAATTGTGTAATTGGCATACCTGTTCGTTCTTCCCACATAATAGCATAAGCAGTTTCTTGTATGAAGTAACCCTCACACCATTCTTTTTTCTTTGACTTAGCAGCAGTCTTATAATCAATGATAGAATTTTTACCATCCCATACACCAACACAATCTACTCTACCAGCAATACCTAAATGTTCTGAGTACAATGCAACTTCTTGAGCATAGACCTTAGTTAGTCTAACATCAAGAATTTCTTTGACTTCCATGAAGTTAGACTTTACAATAAGATTAGCATCTTTTAAGTAGTCTTCCTCATTATCAACATAACGTTCCAACACAGAGTGGACTGCAGTACCACGACCAGAAGCTCGTCTAGATATTTTATTAGCTTCTTCGGCGCCTACTCTAGCACGCCATTCTCTAATGTGGTCTTCACTTAGTATAGATAGGACTGTAGTAACAGATGGATAACGAACGCCATTAGGAGCAGCGTATTTTCGCCCAGAGTCAGTAGTCTTAGCGACCAAGTCTTTATAGCCCAGATCAATTGGTTCATGTTTAAAATTTCCTTTATTCATACTTGTTTACGCCATGGACGTTTAGCGCCATCTTGAGGACGACCATTAGTAGCCATCTCTGATTTATAGCCATTGATTATAAAATTTAATTTATATTGATCTATACCACGAGTATTTTCGATAGCTCTATGAACTGCTGCTAATTCAAGATCACGTACAGGACTATTAGACTTTTGCTTTTCTTTATGGACTACAGTATATAGTTCATATAGTTTAAATTGCGACAAAGGTTTAATTAGATTGCGAGCTTCTGTATCGTAATCACGAATTTCAGTTTTTTCTTCATGGCGCCAGTTACTCATATTGTAGTTCCTTTCTTTATTATTTAATATAGGTATATTATATCATAGTTTAGAAATCATGTAAACGTTTATTTCACTATTACTTAGATCATTTAGTTATAAGGATATAACCATTAATCTAATTCGCCACGTTCAATCATTTCTTTAGTCATAATAAAATCTCTTACGAAGCCAGATCTTACAATGTCTTCCCACTTAAATTCTATATGATCAAATGCACGCATATTTTTAATAATATTAATAAAGTTATTAATGCCATCTTGATCGCCTTTGCGAGTAAAATCAGATTGATAATAATCGCCAGCCATGATGAATCTACAATCTTCGTCAAGTCTTGTTATAACTGAACAAAGTTCGTGGTAGGTACAATTTTGAGATTCATCAATAATAACAATTGCGTTCTTAAGCGTGATACCACGAATAAATGATGTTGTAAGAAACTCTATTTGTCTCGCACCAATAAGCTTTACCCAAGCATCTGAGTCTTCAAATAAATCATTAACAATTGCTTTATATGGAGCTGTGTAAGCATCTTCTTTTTCTTCTTGAGTACCAGGAAGAAATCCCATATCTCTTGTAGGTACAGCAGAACGTACAATGATAACCTTTTCAAACTCTTTCTTAAACACAGCTTCTAAAGCTAGATATAAAGATATAAAGGTTTTACCAGTGCCTGCTGAACCATCTAGACATAAATGATTACCACTTGCAAAAGAATCAAATACTAATTTTTGATTCTGAGTTAATGGATCAAGCTTTACTAGATGCTCTAATTTTAAACGTAATGGTTTCTTATTCATTTTGTATTGATATTTCCTCTATCAGCTGGGGGCATTCCACTTCGAATTCTTGATTGGACTTCTTTCCATCCTTCACCGGCTTTTTTTAAAACAGATCCACCGGTTTCTCCAATAATATTTGGAGCTGAAAGTACTTGTTGTATATTAGGATCTTTTGTATATTCTTGCATAGAAGAAATAGACATCATCTTAGACTCTACTTCTCCAGTTTCTAGATTTTTAAAATCATATAATGGCATTAAACCACTCCGGTTGTTTACGTTTAGTCCAACACATGTTAAACTTTTCTTGTTTGGTCTCATAGAAGTTTCTATACGACTTAACAGCATCAGTGCCGCCTAATCCAACAACAACGCATTCAGGATTAGAACCCATTGCTAACTTATAGGGCGACTTAGATTCTGTATGCTTGATATTAACTGGTAGTTTTTGTAAAACATTTCGAAGTTTAGTATCTGTCATATGAACCTTTCCATATCTATATGTATACTCATCGCAAAGTGCAATAAAATGTTCATAGTGCCATTTATAGTTTTGACAGTTTTCACGTGTCCATATAGTTGAGGGGTGGTTAAAATGGCATGCTTTATATAACAGTGTTTCACGTTCATCTTCTAGTTGGAAGTACTGGATCATTGAACCTGACTTTGAGGGTCTACGTTCCATAATACCATCAACCATTCTATGGACTGTTGATAGCATTTGAGCTGATTCAACAATCATTTTAACAACGTGTTTATCACATTGGGACTGTGCTGCTATCACTGGATCATCATCTAAAACAAATATATTCATATCGATTCTTCATTATCTAATATAGGTATATTATATCATACTTTTAAGCAAATGTAAACCCCTTAGGTGAAAATAAATGAAATTAATCACCTAAGGGATTACTATCAATGCGCCTTGCTAATTGCCTCCATATCATCTAAGAAATGATTTAAATGCGCGATTTTCTTCTCCATTTTATACGCTAACACATCCTTTCCTTTTTTTATTAATTTTTTCTGATAGTATAATGCCTCATTTCGATCCTTCCTAAGGCGTTCAATTTGAATATAACTCATAAGCAATCTCCGGGTTAAGTTAATTGAAACTATCATGATATAGATTTTTGTAGTATAGATCTCCTATTTTTTGATTAAATTTGGAAAAGCGCCTTTAATCATAGCCTTTGTAATATATTTGAGTTTGATATTTTTATCTTTGGCATTACAGAATAATTGCGCATCTTCCGGATGAATTGCTTCTAATAAATCGATAAAGATTGTTTCTCTTTTAAATTGATTAAGCTTTGGAGTAGCAGCTTGTACAAAGTTCGCAAACTTTGGATATTCGAATCTAAGCTGTTTTGGTAATTTTTGACTAGTAATATCAAACTTTTTAAATGGTGGCTCACCTGGTGGTAGCGACAATTCGATTGTTTCATCAAAGTTGATACGTAGTATATCCCTAAGAGCTGTACAGTCTTGAGATTGTAAATATTGAACTCTTTCTCCTTTAGTTCCTAGTTTGTTAGCACTTTTTAACACTTCGCTAATAAGTGGTTTTATTGCTGGTTTAGCCATTGTAAAATTCCTCTACGCATTCAATCAATAGATTGCATCGTTTTTTAATAAGATAGTTTAGTACTTTCATTTTCATTGGAAGCTTTTGTGTTACGTAAGTATTTATAATATTTTCACTATGAACTTTTGGAATGTCATCTAGATCAATAAGAGTTTTATTCCTTTGAAAGTTTCTATACTCGTCGTGTGACATAACTTCAGATAGATTATCTACGTTTTCAGTCCAAAACTCTAGCTTCTTTTTAGTTATAGGACTTTGACGTATTCCATCCATAATAGCATTATCAGCAGATAAGATATTAGGAATTCCATCGCCTTTATCGCCTCTACAAATATGTTCAAACTTATAAGTCCTAGGGTTCTTATCAACAACGAATTTCTTTTGTATTGGTGAGAACTGTTTAACGTTATTATATTTGTGTAGTTGAATAAAGTCTTTATCAGATGAGATAATCATCACTGGTTCATGTTGGCCAAACTCTTGAGTGTTGATAGTAAGAGCACCAATAACATCATCAGCTTCGCATCCATCTAAATGTATTACCTTATACGGAAAGTGTTCTTTTAACTCTTCACGTACTAAGTTTAAGATTCTAAAGATCTCGCCCCAATCAACTGTAGATTGTTCATCACGATTCTTTTTACGCATTCCTTTATATACAGGAAAGTAATCTTTACGCCAGTAACCAGCACCATCAGCACAGATTACCATTTGACCATACTCTTTCCGATACTTTTTATTATACATACGAATACTGTTTAGTATCATATGACGTATCATATTTTCATCATTAAGCTTTTGTACAATAATATTAGATAGCGCTATTTGGCTATAATCAAGTAAAATCATTCATCAATACCCATTAGTTTTTCATATAAATTATTAAAGTCATCATGTAAAAAATGATGAACTCCACCGTAACGCATTAACATTGAAGAGACCATATTCATAATAACAAACATATCACGAGATTCAGGTAAGTCTTCATCTCTAAAATCTAGTTCATCAAATTCGCTATGATCGTTTAACAATACTTCCTCTATTACAAGAAGGACAGTTTGAGCAGCCTCTCTACATTCTTCAACGTATTCTTCGTATTCAGTTCGTATCTCAGCATAGTCGGCGTCAATAGCAGCTTGACGAATATGCGTTGGAAACTCTATTACTTTACTCATACATTATCCTTATTTAATAGATATATTATATCATACTTTTAAGCAAATGTAAACGTTTATTTTAAAAAACTTTTAACAGCGTTTCCACCTAGCTTAATCTGAATGATACCATTATAGTAGTCATCAGTAAACAGCACCTCTCTATCAAACTGTTCCTTTGCTTCCATGTATGAACATTCACCCTTAGTCTTACAAAGGTGTAATATCTCCCTATAAAATCCATCGTCTCCCATCTTCTCATGATGTTCTTGAAGATGCTTATTAGAACCCCAGTACGTCTGCCAATCAGATTCAACTAAGGTTTTCTTTCTCCTCTTTCGAGTCTTGGTTATTCCTAGAGTCTTTTGAGACCAGAAGAACTTCTTTCCAACATACTTCTGGGATGTTGCTAGATTCGTTATCAGGTAGACAAAACCGTAAACGTCTTTGTGATTGAAGTCTTCTGGCGGTAGCCATTCTGAACCTTGATAGTGCCATGTCATTACTCGTCGTTAAAGTCTAGTTCTTCTAGAGCTTCATCCTGTTCTTCACCACAATGTGGACAGAATAAAACTATCTCGTCTTCCTGATGTCCAACAATGCTTCTATTATAACAAACTTCACAGTTAACTACTGATCGCTTCATATGTTATCCTATGTTTTTAAATTGATCCCAACCGCCAATAGATACACCATCAACTTTTATTTGTGGGAAGGTCCTTGCAAGAGGGAATTTCTTTAATAGCTCTTCACGATTAAAGTCCTTTCCAAGTTCGAATACTTCATATTCCGCTATACCATAACTCTTTAAGTTTTCTGCTTTCTGCTTTGCGTACTCACAGAATGGGCATTGACTCTTGCTATAGATTTCTATTTTCATCATAAACTTAATCCTTTTAACGCATTACTATCTATATCTTGTTTAACTCCACCAATTACATAAGAGCTGATTTCTGTTTCTTGTGGAGCAACTTGTACATTACCACCGCCAATCCACTTTTCAGTCCATGGTAATGGGTTTGCTTGTGGAACTACATAAGGGCATGGTAATCCAATAGCTCTCATTCGCTTACAACCAATCCATTCAATATAATCTGCTAAGATCTTTTCATTAAGACCAATCATAGAACCATTTTTAAACAAATAACTAGCCCATTCTTTCTCTTGGTTAATTACTTCTTCGTATAATGCAATTGCTTCTGGTTCCATTTCCTTAGCAATCTTTTCAAAATCTTTATCTTCTTTCTTAAGAAGTTTTAACATAGTTGTAGTTGATGCTAAGTGAACATTCTCATCTCGAGCAATTAACTTAATAATCTTTGCGTTACCTTCCATCTTTTTAAGTTCAGCAAATGCCCAAGAACATGCAAAAGACACATAGAATCTAACACCCTCTAAAGCATTAGCACTCATCATAGCCATCCAAATAGCACGTTTATGATTCATTTTACTTATAGATGAATTATGATTAGCCTCAATAAGATCATCATAGTATTTAGCAATAGATTTACCGCAGTCCATAATATTCTTTTGATTTAATAGATCATCAAATACAAAAGATGGATCTGGATAAATATTACGAATAATATGCGTGTACGATCTACTATGAATTGTTTCTGAAAACGACCATGTTTCAATCCAGTTCTCTACTTCAGGTAAAGATACTATAGGAAGAAATGCTAGGTTTGGAGCACGACCTTGAACGCTATCAAGTAGAATCTGCCGTTTAAGATTACTTGTAAAAATATGTTGCTCATTTTCTGTAAGAGAATTAAAATCCTTTTTGTCTTTAGAGACGTCTACTTCTTCAGGTCTCCAAAAGAAACCTAATTGCTTGTCTGTTATTTTATCCATTTGTGGATACTTTACTTCATCGTATCTTTGAATATCAACCGCTTCATCCAAAAACATCATTTTAGAAAGATGCGATTTTTTATTCTTCTTCAATACTGCCATTAATTTTTCCTTGTTTTCTAAATCGTTTATTATAACCTTTTTTAATACTAGCTGATACTCCTGGTCTAGTTAAATAGCAGTAGAATCCTTTAGCGCTTGTAAGAGCATCCCATTCAGCTCCACCCTTCATTTTTATTTTTGGCCTTTTTTTCATATTTTACATGATTCACAATCGTCGTCCTCATATTGTGAACTCTCTCCATCGTATGCATGATGGGTTGTTTCATCTGTCATTTCTCCAGCCCCATCAAACGTATTGAAATAGTAAAGTTGTTTTAATCCGTACTTATATGCTGTTACCAAATCAGTCATCATTACAGACATAGGAATCTTATTATCTTCGAAGTGTTCTGGATTATAAGATGTATTTACACTAATGCCTTGATCAATGTACTTTTGTAGAATCGCACAGATTTTAAGATAACCATCAGGAGACTTTTGATCCCATAATAGGTCATACTTATTTTTAAGGTGATGATACCCAGGAACAACCTGAGCCATAACACCATCTTTAGACTGCTTGTAACTAACTAATGCACGAGGTGGTTCAATACCATTCGTGCTATTAGAGATTTGAGCGCTTGTTTCAGCTGGCATAAGTGCCATTAGAGTAGAATTGCGGGTTCCCGTTTCTTTGAGTTTCTCTCGAAGCTCGTTCCACGGTAGTCTTTCTTTATGCTCTATTAAATTATTTAGCTCTCTTTTATATGTATCAATTGGCAATACTCCATCGGCATATTTAGTGTGATCTTTCAAAGGTATTTCACCTTTTTCAACTGCTAATTGCTGAGAAGCTTTAATTAAGTAATATGACCATGCTTCAGCATATTCATCTACAGTTTCAAATGCGCCTTCGTCATACTTAAGTCCACGTTTGGCTAAGAAGTACGCTAAGTTAATAATACCAATACCAAGTGGTCTACGATTCATAGTACCCTTTTCAGCAGCTAGTACTGGATAGTTTTGGTAATCAAGTAATTCATCTAATGCTCTAACACTTAAATCACAGTACTTTTCAAATTCAGCAGGGTTATTAATAAGACCCCAATTGATTGCTGATAATGTACATAGAGAGATTTCTCCATCTTCAGGATTATCTGACAATGGACTTGTTGGTAGATCAATTTCGCAACATAGGTTACTCATACGAACTGGAGCAACTTTAGGTTTAAATGCGCCATGTTCATTTGCATGATCTACGTTCATGATGTAAATTCTACCAGTATCTTTACGTTGTTGAATAAGAGTAGAGAATACATCAGTTGCTGGTAATGTCTTCTTACGAATAGAACGAGTCTTTTCGTATTTTTCATATAAAGTTTTAAACTTATCTTGATCATCAAAGAAAGACTCATACAAACCAGGTACATCATTTGGACAAAAGAATGTAATATCCCCACCAGTCAATAGTCGCTCATACATTAGCTTATTAACTTGGAATGCATAGTCCATATGTCTTACGCGATTTTCTTCAATGCCTTTGTTGTTTTTAAGCACAATAAGATCTTCAAATTCATAATGCCACATTGGTAGATATACAGTAGCAGCTCCACCACGAACGCCGCCTTGAGAACAAGATTTAACTGCAGCTTGAAAATACTTTAAGAATGGAATCAAACCGGTATGAACAACTGAACCATCACCAACTCTTGAACCTTCAGCTCGGATAGAACCAGCTCCAATACCAATGCCGGCCTTCTTACTAATATATTTTACAATAGAGGTGGCAGTAGCATTAATACTGTCAAGATTGTCGCCAGATTCGATAAGCACACAACTTGAAAACTGACGCGTCGGCGTACGCACGCCAGCCATAATTGGAGTAGGTAACGAAATGTAGAACTGAGATATCGCATCGTAATAATCCTTAACATATTTTAGTCGAGTTTCTTTAGGATATTTTCCAAACAAAGTTGCTGAAATCATCATATACAATATTTGAGGTGTTTCATAATGAACTTTAGTCTTTCGATCTTGAACTAAATACTTACCTCTAAACTGTTCCATACCAGCAAAGGTGAATGTATCATCCCTATCGTGTTTAATTGAAGCATCTAGTTCTAATAGTTCTTCACGAGTATAGTCCTGCATAATTGCGCCATCGTAAACTCCACGACCTACATTGTCAATTACAACTTCAACTAATGGCTTTGGCTTAAATTGGCCATAAACTTCTTTACGAAGCTTATAGGATATTAATCGAGCTGCAACATATTGATAATTTGGAGTATGATCAGAAATTAGTTCTGCAGCTGATTTAATAAGAAGTTCATGAATATCATATGCTGGAATCTTATCATATAATTGTATATTTGCTTTAATTTCTATTTCGGAGACTGAAACTCCCGATATATCGGCAGTAGCCCATTCTAAAACTTTGTGTACTTTTTCTAAATCAAAGTCTTGTGATGTGCCATTGCGCTTAGTTACGTGCATCGTCATAAGTGGTTATCCATCATTCATAGTTTATTAATTAGTAATAGTATATATTATAACATAAAACCCACGCTTTGTAAACGTTTATTTTATTTATTTTTTTTCAATTCGTTGACGATAGCCTTTTGAATAACAGGAAGTTCCCATATAGTCATAAAATCAGCTTCTAGATGATCCAATCGATCAGCTTGAAGTGGATATTGTTTTCTGAACTTTGCGTCCTTTTTAGCCAATTCAAGGTCATACTTTTCAGCAAAGTATTCCATATATTGATCGACTTTCTTTTGAAACCATATACCCATAGTGGTACCTTGAAACCATTGGTAGAATGAACTACCAATGACTGAAGATAATATTGATTTAAGCGTAAGTATTAATAGCCAATGCATATTACTTCTCCGTTTTAGCTAGTTTTTTAATAGCTGTAACATAGTTAGGCATTCCATGGTCTACAACACCATCAAAGAATGTCCATCTTTTCCATGACTGAATAATACCATAAAAGAAATCAGTCCACGTTGGCTTTAACGCCTTATCACCAAATCGATTAAAGTATATCATAGTACCATGATGTCTAAATCCTAACCATGCTGGTGGGATTCTGCATACAATATCGTTATTATTCATAAATCTAAAATGATCACACTTTAAATTTTTGATGAATTGTTTACCTCCGACTCTCGGCGATCCGAATGTAAAGAGTTCTTGAGGTTCATAACGCGTGGCACTAATAGTAGCCATAGCAGCACCCAGACTATGCCCAGTAAAATACACATCCTTTCTTACCTTTAATTGATCGTTATGTTCTAGTTCTTTTACAATATCCATCCAGACATCATCAACTTCTTGTTGAAAGCCACCATGAACTTTACCTCCAGCTATTGCTGAATTTTTAATGACTTTAAGATCGGCCATAACATCATTGAGTTTGTTTGGTTCTGTTCCTCTAAAGGCAAACCATATATCATTTTTAGTAGTTGCCACAAGTACTTCAGCACCATCTCTACTAATAATTTTACCTGAAGTAAATCCAAGCTTTTTACAAGCCGTATCTGCAGGCTTAGGATTCATATATGCAATAGCTGAAAGTTGAGCAGCAATCTCAGCTCTTTCCCATATAGTTAATCTATTCTTCATCTTGTTTTTTGACATTGTCATTTTCCACCTTTATTGTTACGTCTCTATAATAGACTATTACTTCACCAAGTTGGTTAATATATCTTTTAATTTCTTGTGTATTATATGCCATTAATTCGTAATCTGCTACAGTCATAGCAACAAACACAGTATCTCCGCCATGTTTCTTTTTAATACTATCAATGAACTTATCTAGGTGGGTATATCCTTCAGGGTATAGATTTTCTTTACCTAGTTTACAATCTGATTTGCCTTCTTTATTCTTTAAGCACTTTTCAATTACTTTAGCATCTGATACTACGTACCATCTTGGTTCTTTTAATTTTAAAGCTCTTGGTAAAACTGGCTGGACAATATCAATTTGTATTGGTTTAGTTATTATTTTTACTTCACGTGGTGGCTGTTGTAATAGACTACAACCACTAATCGTTAAGAGCGCTAATGCGAATGCTATCTGCTTCAATGGCATCAAAAACCTCCTTAGTTCCATTATTAATTCTTGTTTCAATTAGTCCAGGCTTAGCGCTTGCTAGTTTGGCAATGTTATGTCTACGGAATATATCCATATATTCAGACATTTGAGTTTCGTATTGTTGATTTTGAACCTGAAGACCTCTTAATGAATTAGAGGTCTTTTCTAGATTATCTTGAATAGCTTCTATAGCGGCTTTTTGTTCTTGATCTCTTAAATCTTGAGCTAAAATAACCTTTGTTTGTTCTTCTAGCTTGTTTTTCATTGGCACGACAGAAAACTGATAATACATCATACCAGTAAAACCCATAGCAACAATAATTCCAATCAATATTTTACTCATATAATTTTAACCTATATTAGAAGTCTAGACCTTCCTTAGTAATCTTAAATGAATCTGCAGAAGCAGCTTTAAGAGCGGGATCTTTCCATAATTTCATAGCTTTATTAATTGCTTCAAAACCAGAACGAGCTTTAACAACTTGCTTGTCGCCTTTCTTAAGCTTATTAACTGGCTTTTGAACAGTGACTGTCCAAGTTGACATAGCTTCTCTAATATCTTTAAACGTTTTCATTTTTTGCTTCCTTTTTTGCTTCAGCAGCTCTGCGCCTAGCCACTATTCTTTCTACGAATTTACGACCAGCTTTGGTTCTACCATCGTATAGATCTTTCTTTTTCTTTTTCTTAACAGCATCGGGTGGCATAGATACACCACCCGATGCTACTGAATTTGCTGCTGCGTCTTCCCACATATCTTTAAATGTTTTCATCGTTTTAAATCCACGCTAGTTACTAATATTGTTTGTTTAGTTAAAAGATGTTCTACTTGGTATACGTTTAAACCAAATATTTCTCCATAAGCCTCTGTAAAATCAATGGCCTTTACCTTAGTGTTTGCATTAGCAATAACTTCACCGGTGTTTGGAGACGCAATATCTTGAATTAATGTATATGTTCCCGGACATAGTTTATTATTCTTATCAAACCATAAAGCACTTTCTGATATATCGCTTCCAATAAAGTCTTCAATATCCTCAAATACTTTATCTAAGATTTCTTTGATCTCATCATCAGTAAGACCTGTATTTTCTTTAATCAAAAATAAAGCTGATGCGTACGATGCCAGTTTAGTTTGACCAAATGGTAACTTATTGAGTAGCCGTTTTACATTAAATACTAGTCTATGAAAAACCGTGTAAGCTGATTTTTCTTGTGGGGTTTTTCTATCTTTAGCCTTCTTAAGGATCTTTCCTTCAGCATCAATAATGCCTAGTTCATATGCATCGGTCTTATCCCAAGACGAAACTAATAGCTTTAGAAATCTAAAAGCGTAAAATAAATCTGCTGTTCTTGAGACTACGCTCATTAAAGTTTCCTCAGTTTGTCTATTATGACTTGATCTAATGGTATTTCTACCTTAGCATCTTCTGGTAAGTAATTTAAGAAGATTAAAAAAGTCTTTAATATAGAATAATGTTCTGGTTCTATTTTAAACCACATCATTCTATTAGCTGCTTCTATACCAAAAACATTGTATAAAACAATGATATGGTTTAAAATAAGTCTTTCTTGAAGATCTTCATATTGTTCATAACGTCTAAGTAATCTTTTAAGATACTTAAACCGTGTTAAATCTTCTTTAAACTCTTCTACGTCACAACACTCAGGATTATTGTAATGCTGTGACGCATAGAGTTCAAAATTTCGGCTATTAAGTTTGTCAAATATTTTCATCATATATTATCTATACAAGATAATTTAGTCTTCCTCGTTATCAGCCTCGTAACCAGCATCGACGTAATCAAAGAATTCTTTTTTCTTATCACCTTCTAGTTCGCCTGGTGATTTAATACCAAACTTTTTAAGTGCTTTGTTGAAGAATGCTTTGTACTTAGCTTTATCTTCTAAAAGAGTATTCATAGCATGAGCTTCTTCAATTACAGCTTCGCTTACTTCTTCATTAGCTAGTTGTAATGCTGCTGCTACTTCTTTATCTTTAGATAAACCTTTCTTCATCTTTTCGATTTTCTTAACGGCACCAGTCATATTACCACTCATCTTAAGAGCAATATCTACAGCTTTCTTAATAAGTTTCTTATCAACTGCTTCGTCAAGATCTTCATCGTCGTCGCAAGATTCTTCTTTAACTACAGAGCCATCTTCTTTTTCACCAGACTTCTTAACTTTATGCTTGCCTTTAAACTCTTTTTCGCCTTTAGCTTTAGGCTCAGCCACTTCATCAACTTCTGGCTTGTCATGGGTATAACCCTTCTTAGCAAGAGCTTTATGTTCAGCTTCGTCTTTAGCCACTTCTTTTTCACCAGTCTTTGGATCAAACATATCGTGTGGATATTTAACTTCTTCTTTTACTTTACCTTCTAATACATCGCTGGCTGCTTGAGCTACGCTTGCAATGATATCGTCTTCATATTTTTTCATCAGTATTCTCCTATTTTATGAAAAGCATGCCCGTAATAGCTGTAGCGGCTGCCGCAGCGATAATCCAGAACAATTTATTAATTATACTTACTGTTGCCGCATTTTCACGTACGACCTGATCTAACTTATCAACTCTATTTATAAGACCTAATATTTGCTGCCCTTGTTGCTTATTAATTTCAACGAGAGTTATAATTTTTTCTTCAGCTCTAGCTAAGGCAATAATAGCCTCGGCCATTTGATCAATCTTGGTCTCTATGCGATCAAGTCTTAATTGAGCTTCAGCTCTCTGCTCGTGAGCAGTAACATTAGACATATTTGTAAACCCTACATTTAAGAGGTGTTACCCCTTTGATTAATCTATGATATTCAGTACTTTTGATATCGAACACCATTCCTTTTTTTAATAGCCAAGGCAAGCATTTCTGTATTTGAAATTGCCAACCTTCGCCTTCTAAAATTTCTATTTCTCTGTCTTCAAAGTCTCTATGCCAAACGAATTCAGCATCTTCACACATTGGGTCAAAGGTTCTTACCTCTCCATTTTCCCAATATGGTTTACCAAAAGTAAGATCCACCACCTTTAAGCCCCAAGTCTTTAGCATACTTTGGGAGACGACATGCCCAATAGCCTGCTTTCATTTTATCAGTCTTAGTATCACAGTTGTGGCGAGACGCAAAGTTTCTTGCAGCATCTCTATCTCCAATCTTTGATGTAAGACCACCCTTCTCGTCGCCAAATTCTATTTTCTTTACGTTTCCTGTCTTGGTATTTCTAACGTAAACAACGTATTTCTTTTTACCACTAGATCGCTTAGGTTTATTTAACTCAGGCTCAGCTGCTTCATCAATTTCAATCATAGGTTGTTCCAAAGGTACATGTTGACCTTCATAGATACCAAATCTTTCTTCAATATGTTCTAAAAAATTATGCATGATCATCTCTCCACCTTTGAACTTCTGCCTTAGCAGTAGCAATATTCTTATATCCAGTTATGGGGTATCTTGGAGTGTCTCCGCTCTTATCAAATACAGTTGGCAACACTTTCTGACTACCGTCCTTATTGAACTTCATAGAGTCCATACCTGACAAACGAATTTCGAACTTACCATCAGAGGTTACATGTTTAAATACTTTTTTGTTACCTGCATCATAACCATCTGGAACTTTTTTCCATTTGATCTTAGCTTCAGTAATATATTCTTTAAACCCGTACATTAGTTACCCTTTATAGTTCGTACTAACTTACTTATAATCATTTTAATAGCGACTTGATACGCCCAACCATATCCATAAAACACATGGAACGTATGATTTTTTTCTATCTTATCTTTGCCACCAAACTTTCTAGTCCAGTTATCTACGTATTCGCCTTTGTATCTTAACACAGCATGCGATACTTTCCACTTACTTGGACCTACTAAACAAATACCAGCTTGATGCGTAAGTAACATCCACCACATTTTAAGATGACTTTCGCCGCATAGTCTATATAGAATTGATAGAGAATAGTCTTCGCAATCACCAACAAATTTACCTTTATCATCAGCTGAGTATATAATCTTCCACGAATCAGCAGCACCAAATTGATCTTTATCAAGCTTGTACTTCCACTTTGATGTAAACGATGATACTATTTTATCTCTTGCTTTTAATTCATCTGCATTATTCATTTTTTCTGCCCTTTTATCCATCTAGTAGCAATTGCATTTTCAGGAGCTTTGGCTGCCCAAGTTTTTATTCTTTTAAACGCCCCAATTGTTTGACTTTCAATATCAGAACCTTTAGAGTTATCAACAATGATTAATCTATTTCTAAATAACCCTTGGAATTTACCAATATTCTTTTGAACATCTTTCCACATTTTAGTAACTAAACCGTCTTCTAGAGATCGATCTCTTAACTTGTTTCTTTCTAATGCAGTTTCTAAATCTGTATTAACAAATATCATATGAACAGCATAGCCAATTTCTCTTAACATATCAACTTGCTTTTTAATCTTAGCATAGTCCTTACCAGTACCATCAATAACAATACCCATTCTACCTTGAAGAGCAAAGTTCATTTTCCTACCAGTAATTGCTTTTGCTTTAGCTCTTACAGATTGACCTTGAGCTGACGCAATGTCCTCTGGAGAAGCAGTAAGTCCTGCTTTCTTTAATCCCTTTTCAAAAGCATCATCAGAATTAATTAATCTAAAACCTAATGCTTGTAAAGCTGTTTTACCTACAACAAATGATTTACCACTACCGGGACCACCTGCTAGAAAAACCGCTTTAAAAATAGAAGGATCATTTACGCCTTCCATAAGTTCTAAATGTTCTTTAAAATTATCCATTATTTTTTAATATCGTATCTAAATGATTTATCTTTAGCTTGACCTTTCTTTGTAATACCATAGCCAGCCATTTGAGCTAGTGTTTGTAACTTAGGCCAGTTCTTTTCAGATTTTTGTTGGCGTCTAGCTTTAAACATATCGTCTTTAATCTTTTTAAATAAAGTATCAACTATATCCATATCATCCATTACAAGAGGAGATTCATCTATAGAGTCTTCTTTAGCATACTTAGCTTTAAGTCTATCTAGCTCAGCTTTACGATCTTTAGCTCTCTTATCTAGATCAACACCTTTACCCTTTAAGCGTTTAGTTAATCTTGATGCAGCTGATTTAGCTTCTTGGATTTCTTTAAATGATTTCATTACTTTCCCCTTACCTTTGCAGCAAGATCTTTATCAGCTTTACCCCAAGTACCGGAAGATTTAGTTACAAAGGAATTAACTCGAGCTAAACCCCACTGAGTTGGATTTGTTCCTGGTCTATGGCTTGACTTCCACGCAGCATAACCACGATCGAATACTTTCTTTAGGATACCATAAGGCATTCCTGACTTATCAGCTTTTTTCATAAGGGCTGATTTAGCATCAGCTTCTTCTAAAGATTGAGCAAAACTTTTCATTTCACCAAACTTCTTTTTATAATTCTTTGTGTGTTTGCTTTCGGGAGCATTAGGTTTTGGCTCATCGTACTTAGCTTTTTCTTTTGAATCCATATCTGAATATGTCTTTTCACCTAATAGTTCAACATCATCTAACCAAACTCTTTTCTTCCATTCGCCAAATTCAACTACTAGGAAGTTAGTACCACATCTATTAATAACACCAATTTGATTTGTTTCTTTTAGAACAACCTCGTCGCCTTCTTTAAAAAGATTACCTGTTATAAACTGTTCTCTTTTTTCTGATACTGTTTCTAGTTCAACATGTTTACGATGCATATGAGTTTCTTTTAGACCCATACCCTTTCTAATTGTATTGAACAAAACCTTTGAATCTTTATAACCTTTAGGCATTCCCTTTGAAAAGTTTTCTAAGTCATTATCTGAAGCATACGCTCTAAGTTTAGATGCAGACATACCTTCAACGCCTTCAGCATCTGGATCTCTTTCTCCAGCTGAAACAACTTTAATACCATTTTCGAAGTTATAGAAACCATGTCTAGAATCGACACCGTTATATTTGTTGAGTAGAGTATCAAACTCTTTTACTCTATCAGAACCTGCAACCATAGTTACTGAGGTATAACCTTGGTCATATAATTTAGTAGCAATGTCCATAACATGTCTGACATCAGCATCAGCCATTACGCTACGAGCATGCTTTGGAAACATTTTACGTAAAAACTTTACTTTCTCTTTAAACGACAAAGGATTCTTTTTAGGATCTTGCGACTTTGAACCATATATACGATATGGATTACTACCAGCCGTTTTCTTTAGCATGTCAAAAAGTTTCTCATGACCTGAAGTTGGTGGATTAAATCTACCAAAGACGAAATAGACTTCGCCTTTAGCTTCAGTTAAATATTCGCTAAAACTCTTAAATTCCATATTATTTGTCTTTACCTTTACTCTTCAGTTTAGCTCTATCAGCTTTCTTGATTGCTGGCAATAACTTTTTAGCAATCTTAGCAATTGCACCTTTTTTACTAGCTAATCTCTTTTCAATGCCAGCTCTGCCAGCAAATGATAGATCACCTTTCTTTTTGTCTTTAAGGATTTTTTGGATCATGATATCACGAGCTTTTTTCGTGGCACGACCTTTGAGTTTTTCAGGAGATGCTAATTTTCTTGCTGCTTTCTTTTTACCTAGAGCAATTTTAGCTTTGTTTTTTCTGAAGCTAGCTTTCATCTTCATTCTATGCTGAAGTGTCATTGCTTCAGAAAAGTCTGCAGAGTCTTCGGATAGATCTGCTTCGTGTTCTTTAAACGTTTTCATGTTTATCCTCGGTTCCATTTAGTTAGGATTATCCCAACCTTTTATAATATCTTTGCTAAAGTTGTTGGTAGAAAATTCTAATCTATCAACTAGTTTAACTGCTCCACCTTCCATACGATCTATTGCAACAAAACCTTCGGGGTTGGTTACCTTAAATCCGGATTTAGTCTTAACAAAAGTACCAATTTTGTTTAAGCCATTTAGTTTATTTATAATAATTAATTTGCCATCTACAACTAAATTTTGTAAATCAAACACATTTTGCAAGTTTTTTAGATTAGATTTGTCAAAGAATTTAAGCAGCGCATCGCGTTTAGCAATTTGAGTATCTTTGCCCTTTTGACTACTTCTTTTATCTATTTCTTTTTGGTATCGTTCTTGGACAAACGCAATAAGACCCATTGCATGAGCCTTAGTATTTGTAATTCTTTGACCTTCTCTAACCTTCCTATTGTTATACACATTAATAACAAGGTTTAGTTCTTTGTTTGATTCTAACTCTTTAAGCGTAGATCCAGATATTTTTTTAAATAACTTACCAGCATCTGAAAGTTTACTATTAAGTAATTCAGTATCTTTTTTAGTCAGCGTAGCAGTTCCTGATAGATCGGATAAAGTAGCATCAACCATCCAAACATCTTTTGAAGCTTTTAATTTTGGCACAATTTCTCTACCAAATTCAGCTCTCATTGTTTCAAATGTTGCTCCACTATATATTGTATGCCATACTATACCAATCTTAGCTCGTTCAATATCTTTTGCTAAGGCAGATCCTGTTGGAACGGCATATGCAATTGTATTAGGATGAAAAACTACGTGCTTAACTCCGCTTATAGTTTCAGTTTTAAGATCAGACTTATCAAACATAAAGTCACCTTGAATTACACCCTTTACGCCAAGTGGCTTAATGTAATCAAAGGCCATCTTTAATTTTTTAGCTAGATCTCCAGAAGTATCAGCATCAATATCGGCATGAGACTTATAAATCTTTGGATTAGCATTAAAGATACCTTTCTTTGCTACAAAGAATTGTCCATCAGATGGATCTTCTCCAGCAAATACAGCAGGAGCACCATCCCATTTAACAGTGACGTCTACTGCAGATTTTGCATTACCGGATAGCATATCTCGCAATGATCTCAACGCGAGTATAGCTTGGCGCGCTCCCTTAACTCCACCATCGAGGATCAAATCTTCAATATGAGTCATGTGGGTGTTTTTTCCTGCGGCTTCAGCCAATTGTGTTTTAAAGCCTTTCATTATTCGTATACCTTTACGTACGCGCTTGAATCTTCTGATTTAGATCCAGCATAATTAATAATTTTAGTTAGCCATCGATTAGCTTTGGTTCCAGTATTCTTATCAACATTGTATACAACATATAGACATGCCAATTTAGAACCAACCCAATAAACATCCTTTTGTGATAATTCTTTTTCAAAGTTTTCAACCGTATCATTCTTATAGAAATGATTATACAGTTCAAAAAATACTTTAATTGATCTTTTATCACCTTTAACTATTTTCTTTGCTAGTTGATTGATTTTACCATTGTCTGGTATTTTCTTTCTAAATACAAGTTTCATAGCATCTGACATAATGCCATAACCAGCACCGCCGCCTCTGGCAGTTTTAAGAGCAATTTCACCTTTGATAGCCCCACCTGCTGAACCAGCTCTTAATTCAAATTTACCTTCGTCAAAGAGAATAGTAGCACCCTTGTTTGACCAGAAAGTTCCACGAGTTTCGCCTTGGAGAAGTATTTTAAGTAGCTTATGATCATCAGTATCAGGTGGGAGTTTAATGTTATATTCTTTAGCTTTTGCTTTCTTTTTGACTAGCTTAAGGGATATACCAACCAATTGGCGATCAACAAATGCTTGTAGTAGTGACTTATTATAAGCAGCAATTGAACTTGTATCAAGAGATTTAAGATTAAATGATTTTTCAACAGCCCAGAAGTCTCCAGGATTCCACTTATCATCTTTAATTGGTTTTTGATCTGAATTTTTATATGCTACGTTTTTAAAAGCGTAAACAGTATTCATTAATTTACTGTTTCTATGGAATGTTTGAGACTTATTAATATAACCTTCTTTGACTAAGATCTTAGCAGACTCATATGATGAGTGGAACCAACCATCTTCCACACCTAGTATTTCTTCAAATGAGGCATCAACATAAACTCTTTTATATGCAGCTTTAAGAATATCTTCTTGTATAAAGAAGTCTTCTTCTTGAATACCATTATCAAGCATTGCCTGACATATAACGCATTGATGACTTTCAGTAATCTTGGTATTAAGAGTTCCACCGCCGGCTCCACCACCTCCGCCGAAGACTTTACTCTTACCAAGATCTGATGAACTAATGGTTTTACCATTGCCATGGAGATTAAATGGCTGGCCTAACTTTTTAAATATTTCAGTCTGAGCTAAAGCATCTTCAATTTCAGTTACTTTAAAGGTTCCACCCTTGGCCAATTCAAGTGGCATTCCATCTCTAATGAGTCGCGCTAAAATGTCAATACGAGCTTCACCTGTATTAGCATTAGGTTTTTTAAGTTGGCTGGGAGCAAGTCTAACAGCTTCACGAATTGGTTCTAATGTGGATAAAAAGCTTTTCATAATTGTATTATAACACTCCTTTTGGTAAATGTACAATACTATTTATAATATTTTTTTTCTTACTATTTAGAATCGTACGACTTATTTGGCGCTACATTGTCATTTTCATCAACAACTATTATTTTAAGAAATTCAAGCGAATCAATCATTTTAGCTCCACCATCACGAAGCCCAATCATATATGATGTATATCCAACACCTACTATACCAAATAGCATTATAAAATATTCCATTAAACAAATTCCTCGTTTTTTTCGACTGAGGCGATATAGCCTTCAGATTTCATACTATTTTTAAATTTGATAGCTTCTTTTTGAGTTTCAAATAGGTATTTATGCAATGGATCTTTATCACCTTTAGTAAAGCTTACAACCCAATATTCTAAGGATTTCATTCTACAACCTCTAACCATTCGAATTGGCCATACTGAGGATTAAATTGAGCACATGATGTTTTTGCTGCATCAAGACGCCAAGAGTTTTGTACCGATGTTGAACCCAAAATAGATCCTAAAATAAAACTAATTACCGCTGCAACTAATACTATAATACCTGTACTCTTATACATTTTCAGACTCCATATACTTTTCAACTGGTTTAAGTTCAATAAACTTTCTACGCGACTTCGAAAAGCCTTTCATAGGTTTACTAAATTCTTTATACTGTTTAGATATTGTTGATCTAAATCCAACACAATGACCTTGTTCATTTAAGATATATGTGTGATTTAAAACTGGATGTTTACATTCATCCCAATTAGTAACTTCTTTAAAGGCTCTTAACATTAACAAATCTCCTGAGATACTGTATGGATATAAACATCTAGTCTTTCGGCATGACGGATTGGAAGAGTTGAATCGTAAGCTCTTGGTGAACGACCATCAGCAATTGCGTGTACTGTACGAGCTCCACGTGGCATTAAACAAACTCTATATCTAAATATAGGCTGTGGTTCTATATCAGACCAACCTGAATCATATCGATATTGCTGTGACATTTGAGTTTGTTTAGCAATTTTGTTAATGGACTTTACAGATTTTCTAACCTGTTCAATTAAAAGCATATCGTTTACAGAATTAACATCAGCTGTAAATTGGTAACTATCTGATCTACTCATTTTATACTCCATGGGTCATATGTTGATAAGATTCTTTACATTCATTAAGTCGATCGCCGCATACGCAGGTTATAGATTCTTCAAGACTTGGTGCACCAACTATGTCTCTTACCTGTTCTTCAGTAAGAGTTTCTTTTATTAGGCTTTTAATAATTTGTTCTAGATTCATAATATTCTCCTTAAAGTCCATGACAAAGTTGTCTCATTGGTAATTCTTCAAATACATTACCTCTAGCAAAGTTTGTAGCTGGAGCAGACCAGCTTTTTGCCATCAGCATATCGCCAACTTTAAAGCTTTCATTAGTTTTGTTATCGATTGCTTTGGGGGATTTTTTAACTACAAAACCTACAACACTTTGACGACCATCATTATCTTGAATTAGCTTAATGTAATTCCTACCTTCGTCCATTATATATTGAGTGGTTTCGATTGTATGTTCGTACCTAGTATGCAGTTGATTTTGCATAAGATTCAGTAATTCTTGGGTTTTCTCAACTAGTTGTATCATAATGTAGTTCCTTTCTTTATCATTTAATATAGGTATATTATATCATAAAGAAAGGAGTGTGTAAACATTTATTTCACTTTTATTTAGATCATTTAGTTATAAGAGACCATCTAAAGGGAATATATTGTGTATAACCTCACCACATGCTTTAGCTATTTCCATGTGTTCTTTTTGAGTTCCATTATCAGCTCTTAGATCAATATAGTGAATCCATGAGCGTAATGTCCCATTGACATACATACGAGAGTTGGTTAATCCTTCAGGCAATACAGCTCGAGCTTGTTCTTTAGCAATGCCTTTATCAATAGCCCAGTCATAAACTTCACGGCTCTGACGAATAAGAGACATCTGTTTCATTCTAAAGTCTTCATTGATTCCACGATGAACTTCGTTTGTTTGGTCAATATCAATACTAGCTTGTCGATTCTTTGTATCTTGGAATCGAGCATCTCGAGTTACAAATGATAGATCTCTAGTAGGATCTGCATATCTTTGAGAGAACTCTTGGAATGAAAATGATCTATGACGAAGAATCTGTCGCGCAATATCCCTGGTGGTATCAATTTCCATACAAACAGATACCATTTCTAATGGACTCCAATGTTTGTGCTTAATTAAATACTCTACTAGCTTTTGAGACGTCGCTTCATTGTTTTGATTACTAGGATTAGATACCCTAGCGCAATAAGCAACCATCTGCAAAAGATCATTTGAAAATTCGCTTTGTGCAGGTGGTTGACTATACGACATAAGTTTCACATTAAACATCTACTATTAATCCTTTTTTTCAAGCCAAAGTTGAACTTCACAAGCAATAAGTGTTACACTTACTACCAACTGTACTGGATCAAATAGAACAAAACCAGTAACAAGACCTACAAGGCCGATTGTAATACCAGTGCCGATAGCACCACGTGTTTTCATAAATTTACTTAACATATTGTTTCTCCTTATACTTTAAAGTTTGCGAATGAGTCTTTGTTGTTGTCATTATTACCCCAAGTCGCAATTGGTTTATCAGGGATAGTCATATCAGACATAATGTCAGATTGAGCTGATTCTTCAACATCATATAACTTCATTCTAGCTCGATCAATACCAATTACGAACCTTTTGTATTTACTTACATCATTATAACGATTTTTTAACTGCTTAACCATAACCTGATTTAGTTCATCTAATTCTTCAGTAGCAATCAAAGCAAACATTAAATCGGCCGTAGCTGGTAAACCAAACGATTCAGAAGTATCTTCCAATCCAACATCAGTGTTACCAAAACCAGATCGTGTAGTTTGAGTTGCTGTCATAATTGGAACATTAAACTCAATAGCTAAACCACGTAGTTCTTCAGCAATAGCTTTAATGTATGTATAACTATTGATACTTCCACCCATTGCTTTCATACGAGAAGATGAACAAATATTGAGATAATCAATATAGATCATATCAGGAATAAACTTCTTTTTCATCTTCATTTCATTTAACAATGCTCTAAAGTGGCCCGAATGTGCGCTACCTGTAGGATACTGTTTAATGATTAGTTTACCAATAGTACCAGTTGCAATCTTTTGAATCTTTTTAGAGAACACATCTTTAGATAATGTTTCAAGCTGTTGAATTGGTAGATCCATAAGATTAGCATCAATACGTTCAGCAATCTTTTCTTCAGCCATTTCCATTGTAATGTATAATACGTTTTTGCCTTGTTGTAAAACAGCAGCAGCGTTATGACACATGAACAATGATTTACCTACACCAGTACCAGCAAGACAAACGTTTAGCGTTTTGTTTGGAATACCACCTTTAGTGATCTTATTAAAGTAATCAAGATCAAATGGTATCTTTTCTTCAACACTATTATAGAATTCAAAACGACCATCAGCATCATCGATATAATCATGACCAATTTGTTGATCAAATGAAACACCAAGGGCTGTTGATAGAATATCAGGAATAGCACCTTCGCTTCTTTCTGTATCTTTGCCATCAATGATTTGAATAGAATCCATAATCGCAAGATAAACCGCTCGATCTTTACACCACTTTTCTGTTTCAACAATAAGATATTCAGTATCTAAATCAGTCTTAGTGCCAATTTCTTTAATGAGATTAGCAGCCTCATTTAGCATTTGGTCTGGAGCAGATACTTTTTGTAACTCAATATCTAATACTCTACCGGTTGGTAGTTTATTGTTAACTGCGACAAAACCTACAATCAGATCGAATACTATCTTGTAACAACCGTCAAAGTATTCTTTCTGAATGTATGGTATTACCCTACGACAGTATTCTTCATTATTTAGTAGATGGCTCAGTACGTGTGTTGGGATCTCGTTTTGCAATTTCTGTCGTTCCTTCTTCAATAATATGAGTTAATAGTTCGCCAATATAGTCATTGAATTTCTGATCTTTACATAGATCATCATGATCAAAGTCTCCAGGATCAGAAATATTATATGTAAATGACAAAGTTGCCATTCCTAACTGTGTATCTTCCTTGATAGACACAGTACCATATATAAATCTAACACCTTCAAATGGAGACTTATCAGTTAGATGCAATGCATAAAAATCAGAATCCGGATGTTCTACCGTAATGTAATGATTATCCATCTATTATACCACACTTTGGTTGTTTTGTAAAGGACTATTTGGTGCTTCAGGATCAAAATCAATTAAAGATTTATGACCAATCTGATATTGCTTAAT
>Ga0196889_1000133_pt1 | contig 23760 bp, 37 predicted proteins | sample VirMetDEL_Nov_12_FD_166415 | JGI IMG/M metagenome (GOLD analysis project Ga0196889, IMG submission 166415) | Aqueous microbial communities from the Delaware River and Bay under freshwater to marine salinity gradient to study organic matter... | ecosystem: Environmental > Aquatic > Marine >...
CCTGTGAGCCAGCCATAGCCGCATTATAGCCCTGAGAGCCAGCTTGCGCGGCGTTGTATTGAGCCGCGCCGATCTGCTGCGGCTGAAAGCCCATTGCCTGCTGCGTGCCTTGCATGGCCTGCTGCAATCCGCCTGCCGCCGCTTGGTTTACGTTGAAGTTACCCTGCGGAGACAGTGGCGAATACTGCCCCTGCGTTGGCTGCCCGCCCATTGGTGAAGGCTTGCCGCCGCCAATGCCGCCTTTGCCGCCACCAGCCGTGCCGGCGGTGGTGGGCGTGCCGCCGATGCCGCCTTGGCCACGCTGCGGCTCACCCGCAGGTGTCCCACCGATGTTGAACCCACCTAATGCTGATCCTGCCATGTTATGCGTCCTTCTTGACTAGACCGATGGCAAAGAATTGCACGGTGCGAATTGTGAATGTAACGGCGCCACGCGGCGTGCGCTTCTTGCCGCTTGCAAAGTCAATGTAGCGACGGAACTCATCGTAGTGTTCGCGCGCCTTGCCTTGCTCAATTTTCTTGGTGCCGCAGTAACGGTAGCCACGGCGGATCGCCTCGCCCCACCACTTGCCGTGAAGCACGTCCATGCACCATACGACGGCCTCGCGCTTAGTGCGTGGGCTGAATGCGCCGCTATCGACTGCGTGTGTTGCGATGACGCAACTTTTCTTTGACGAAGACGATGAGCTAGATGAACTTGACGACGAGCTTGACGACGACTTGGCAGGTGCCTTCGGAATGTTAATGCTGGCGCCGGCTTGAATCTTGTTGGCGTCTTTGATGCTGGGGTTTGCCTTCATCAATTCCGAGACCGTCGTGTTGTTTTTCTTTGCGATGGCCGAAAGAGTGTCGCCGCTTTTGATTGTTGACGAAGACGATGGTGACGACGCCGCAGGCTTTGAGCCAGAATAGTTTGTGACGCCAATTTTGTCGCCGACCCCGCCAAGAACGTCTCCGACTTTGCCGAAATTGCCTACTCCGTCAGCGCCACCTCCAGACAAAATGCCGCCGCTAGATGAGGGTTCTGAGCCTAGACCATCAGGCCGAGCCACAGGCCGAATGGAAGTTGTGGGGGCCGACGAACCTGTCTGCGTGTAGACGTTGTTCGCGTCCGGCGTCATGCCGGGGATACCGCCCGTCGCGCCTGCGATGAACTGGCTCGGCGCACTTGTCAAAAACGGATCATTCATGCCGCCGGGCAAGTATGACGTTGGCGTGTTCATTGTCGTCGTGGATGTGTTGTATGTCCGTGGTGCGCCGGCTTCGGCGACTGCGATCTGGTTATCCCGGTCGGCGGCTGACTCATCCCGAGCATCTTGCGCCATCGTGCTGTATTTCGTGTAATCCATAGGCGCTTGGCCCGAATAGTTGCCAGACGTCGGATCAATGAAAAAGCTGTCGATGTAGGACTTCTGACCGGGGCGATTGGCTGCCAACTCGGCCACCATCTGCTCATACATTGGCGCGGAAGAGTAACCCTGAACGCCGTTGGCGTAGGTCGTCGGTGGGGCCATGCCGCCCATGATGTCTTGTTGCGATGTCGGAGCCGACATGCCGAACGCGTCAGCCGTGCTGGCAGTGTTCTGGAACGCGGCCTGTTGGTTTGGCGTGAATGCCGCAACCGTTGGGCCGTATTCTGGGACGTAGCCCAACTGAGACACCTTGTCGGCGCGGTTTAGATTTCGCTGTGCGGCTGCCTCGATATATTCAGGCACCTTCACTTCGCTGGTTGTTGATCCGCCCTTCGACATTATTCAAACTCCTTGACGTAAGACGCGTGCTGGTGCTTCCAGCCTCGTGCCTCTAATGGTTTCTTCCAGCCGAGACGGCCAGACATTGTTAGCGCGCTGCAACCTTGGGCTTTGGCCCACTCTATCACATCGCCGTGCATATCCATAATCTGTTCAAGCTCACCGCCGCCGAGAAACACATTCAAAACACGTTTCTTTGGATATACCACAATTTCCGTGACGATACACCCCTTCGGCGTCGGCCACAATTGCAGGATGCCTCGCTCAAGGCCGGCGACAATGTCACCAAAGTCATGCGTGCCTCCAGAGTATTCTAGCGCGGCTTCGATCCACGGCCTGCATCGGTACAGTTCACTATCCATAAATTCTTGAAATCCCTATAGTCACCGCAGGTGCGGCGGGTGAGAATGCTGTTGCTGGCGTCGCGTGCAAGTAACCATTCACGTCAGACACAGCCCAATACGCCTCAAGGTAGTCACCGGCAGCGACGTTGAACGTCGTGGCTCGGCTGACAACTGTTGTCGCGTTGTTGCGGTGCAAGGCTGCGACCATTGTTGAGTTTGGCGCGTCAACGCCATTTAGCTTTGGCCAAAAGTAAAAGCTGACGGTGCTGCTCGACCCACTTGAAATTTGAGCGGAAAAACTCGCCATGTAGTGGCCTGGCTCGTCAAACACGATACGAGACGCCGGCGTCCCGTTCGCTATTCCGTCGGCCGTGTTAGCAGTGAACGTCAACGGATAAGCCGTCGACGGCGCCGGCGCGGTGACGTCAGCTGTGATCGCCCCATCATACTGGCCATCGGAGAGTAAAATTTGGCGCCATTCGCCGTCTTTACTAACAACGGGATACTTGTTTATGCGATCCCACATGATCGTGCCGTCGTCTGCGGCACTCTCGCCGCCGGTCTGCTGGACTAGCTTCGATCTGGTTTGTGACAAGTGATTCACAAGCCTCCGGGACCATGACGTCCAGTCGCTACCAGTCGGCTCTGGCGGAGAGTGCTGAATCATCGGCGCCCGCCTTGCACGACGTCGAGACGGTTCACCCCAACGCGCCAATCCGAAAGCCGCTGACCCTCAATGCGCATCCTTACCTGTCGGCCGGTGAATCGCAGGCTGGTCGGGTTGCTCATGCTATAGGGTCCGTAGCTGCGCTCTGCCCCGTTCGGATAGAAACGCGTCTTGAATGTCACGTCCACGTCACCTTGCGTCTTCTCGTCCGGGAGCATCTCAGTAACGCTGATTACCTGGTCCCCACTGCCCAACATAAACGGCCCAGTTTCGGCAAATGGCTCAAGCCCGCCGTAATCAAAACCAATCTCATGCTCGTAAACTTTATTGTCACTCGTCGCCACCATCATAGGTTGGCGGAATGCGCCACGGTCATGACCGGCTGTGCGCCCAAGGTTTCCCGTGTACCAAGTATTCTCAACGTAATTAAACGTGACGTATCTGTCATTCTCATTCGAATCCGACGACGGGTAAAACCAAGTGATCTCGCCAAACATGCTGTTTGAGACGGCGAAGGCTTTGCTGACCTGCGCCTTATTGATGTCGTTAAACACATAGTCTGACACGTCAGACTGCAATTCCTGCACGGCGGCACCCTGCAACATATAAAACGAATTTGCGCCCATCCAGAATGCGCCTGCGTCGACGACAATGGCCGCCTGCTTCGCTGCAAGGCCGCATGACGTACCTACGCGCTCAATGCCATAAACGTATGGTGGCCCGATGTAGTTGGCGACATGGGCGTCTCGTGTCGTCAGGATCAGTGTCTGCCCACGCACGGTCAGGCCCTTCATAATTGAACCTGAAGTGTTTAGCTCAAGATCGCCAGCCTCGTTTGTTGCGGCCGGCGTCCACGTCGTATTGTCTTCGCGGTCCGACCACTGGACGAGGCGAGGGTTTCCGCCAGCGCCGAGCGCAAACAGAAACCTTTCCTCAGTGACCACAACGCCGCTGTTGCTTACGGGGGCGTTGCTCACGATTGCGGCGGGTGCGGCTGTGTTGAGCTGCCACTCATAAATCTTACCGTCATCTTCATTGCAGGCGATCAAATATTCGCCCCAAGTATCCAAGTCCCAGCTTGTGGCCGGCTGAATGCGAGAAATGTCTGGACGCGCCACACCGTAAGCGTACGCGCCGAAAACGTTACCGCCGTAGCCGGTAAACGCCAAAGCGTCTTCACGGCCGGACACAAGACCGACTGGCGTGATATCGAATTGCGCACCAGCCGCATTCCAGACGTACAATTTATCCAGCGAACCCGACGATATCCAGCGGTCTGAGCTGTTGTCAGCCCAGGTCAGCATTCCGCGCAGCTTGTTTGCGCCAGCAGTGTCGGATCGTGTGCGCCAGCCGCCGACGGGGCGCATCGTGCCATCAATCCAGCGCACCAAATTGGCGTCACGCCAACGGCCAGTTGACTGTAAGTCAGTGCCGTTTCGATAGACACCCGCCGGGATTTTGAGATCAATTAACGCCATCGTCGCCCCTTGGGTGCTTATTCTTGGCCAATATAACACATTGCGTCAAGTATGCAAAAGGCCCCGCCAAGTTGAGCGGGGCCGATGCTTGTTAGATTTCTGGTGCGGCGTCTGGCGTCGGCGCTGGTGCCTGCGCAGCCACATGAGCCTCATACGCTGCGATGATCTCTGGGGTGTGCATCAGCGCTGCCAATGCTTGAACCTCTTGTGGCTCCCCTGTCACGTCGTCTGAAGGTGCAATGACGTGGCGGTGGTAGCTGCGGCTGATCTCTAGGCCATCACGTTCGATGACAGTGGCGTGACGACATTGGATGTGCTTGAAGTCACCGACTACTTCGTATTTGTCGATGATAGTGCGTTCTGTAAGTGCCATGATGGCCTCCTTGTTTTATCGTGGCGTTGTTGCCACCTGACTACCCTGTGATCCAACAGGGGTGGTTGTTAGTTAGCTAGGTAATCCATGCTGAAGGATATATCGCCGTCGTCTGAGAACTCTGTATCTTGTACGGCTGTGTTCCCAAGAGAGGCATCAAAAACAAGTAATTTGACCGCTGTAACAGTGGACCGAAGGTCACCAACCATTGTAGTGCCAGCAACAAGGTTTAGACCGATTGCTCGTCCAATGGTCATTGCACAGAAGTTGTTTGCCAGGGACTGAGAAGTAAACGGAAGCCCTGTCATCTCAAGCGCACCAGTTGCCGAGCCAAGAGAAGACAGGCGCACTCGTCCTTGAACGTGAACATGATTTCCTGTTTTGGTGTAAGACCCAACTGCGATATTTGATGTTGCGTTATTCGTTCCATCACTGATTACTGGCGTCCAAGTCCCCTCCTCGTAGTCATCCAGCGTTTTGTCTGCTGAATAAACACCAGCAGCAGTGCCAAGAGTTACACCAGCAGGGATGATTGCGTGGCCTGACGAGTCGATCCTTAAACTCTCACTAGCGTTAACAGTAAACGCCATACTGTCGGTAGCGTGAGCGTATGTTAGTAGCCCTGTGTTCGATGAAGCCTCGTCACCAAACCTGATTTGAGAAACACCCGCACTATCGCTAGTAAGCTCTAAGCGGGCATCACCAGCCGCAGTTGTTGTTTCAACCTTTACATTGGCGTCACCATCATCGAAAACATGTAGTTTTCTGCCACTTGTTGGAGAACTCGTACCGATACCCACGGAACCTGCTGATGTGATGCGCATGGCCTCTGCGGCATTGGTATCAAAGGTGATGTAGTTGTTAGAGCCACCGCCTAGCCCGATTTCAGCGTTCACCGTGCCAGTGTTACCAACAGAACGAATTATGCCATTGCCATATAGGCTGTCTTGGCGCTCAAAGTTAAGTATAGGGGTGGTCGTTGCAGAGATTTCCAAGGTTGAACTAGGTGAAGTCGTACCAATACCCACATTACCACTGCTGTCGATGCGCATGGCTTCTGTGCCATCTATTCTAAAACGCATCAACGATGCCGCACTTGCATTCCCTTGGTCAGCGTCGATTGACATTACATTGCCGCCAACAAAGATTTGCCCGTAAGAGCCGTCTGAACTATCCTCTATGCGTAACGTGGGTGTGCCCGCCTGTTTTATGTGCAGGTCAACTGCTGGCGAAGACGTACCAATACCCACGTTACCATCCACAGTCAGCCCATCAGCAGTCACTGTGCCTGTTACGTCAATACCAGTGGACGTGGTGGCGAGTTTCTCATCCCCAGCGTAATACAGCTTTGCATACGATCCGTTTACAGCCCTGAAATATGTGCCACCAGAAACATCGTTGAGCCAAAGGTTGTTGCCACTTATCCGCAAATCGCCTGTGCCATTTTCCGCAATATAACTTCCTGCGGTTCCAGTAGTCTGATGGTAAATCTGTAAGTCAGACCCAGCGCCGAAGATGGCTTTGTCGTTGTCGCCTAGTATCAGCCCATCAGCAGTCACTGTGCCAGTTACGTTAATACCAGTGGAGGTGGTGGCGAGTTTGGGGGAGCCGTTGTTGTCCAGAACTACACCGCTAGACCCCGTTGTAGTGGTTACAGTAGCGCCAGATAACGAAACTTGATCGTTGCCTTGTACAAGGGCTACTGCGCCATTTACATTTACGTTTGCTTCAGAAGAACCTACTTGTACCATGCCAGCAGTGCTAATACTTATGTTCGCACTGTTTTGACTAATTAAGAAATTAGCTGATTGCGCAGCATCGTGGTAAATCTGTAGGTCAGACCCAGCGCCGAAGATGGCCTTGCCGTTGTCACCGAAGTTGGTTTGCGTAAACGAGCCAGCCGCAGGAGTTGTCCCGCCGATCACTGTGCCGTCAATTGTGCCGCCGTTGATGTCCAGAGACACCGCAGTCGTTCCGTCGAGCGCGTCATCGACCAAGTCGAAGTTCGTGTTGATCTTTGTACCCCACGTGTCTTCGGATGCGCCAATTTCCGGCTTAGTTAGTCCAAGCGTCGTTGTCGTTGTGTCAGCCATGTCATTCTCCTATGCGGCGTCAGCCCACGTTTCAGCAGTGGCCGAGGCTACGTTCCATTCCGTCGATGTTGGGGAAGACGCAATCCATTCCTCGGCTGCGTTAGCTGCATCTTGCCATATTTCGCTTGCGGGATCAACTGGCGTCCACGTTTCCCCGGTGCCAGCCTCTGGCTCCCACTTTTCAATCGCGCTGGCAACGAAGGTAGACGCAAACGCGAAATCAGCCTCGCCAAACTGCACGCGGTTGACGGTGGCGTCAACGGTGGCAGTGCAGGACGAGCTGGCGTCGAAGACATACAAGAACACCGGGTTGACTGTCGTGGTCGCGGAGGCCGCCGCAGTGCCGTAACAGAGGCGCACACGGGTCGCTGAGCTAGTCACAGTCGCTGACGGCGCTACTGACGCCTGAGACAGCCTCACACGCAGCGCAGAGGCCGTTACGGCTGCAACTGCGGTCACAGTGGCTGACGGACGCCGAATGCGCTCTATGGTGGCTGTAACGCTTGCAGACGCAGACGCGGCGGCCGAGACCTCACGGACAGTTTGAGCGGCAGACGTCGTGCTGGACGCAGTTGCGACAATGGAGGCGGAGAGGCGGACGCGCGTTGACGCCGCAACAGTCGCGCTGACCGTGACAACAGTGCCGGCAGCAGCCTTAATTGCGCCGTCGACGCCGTAAGCCGCCGCACCGTAGGCGAAGGTGCCGTAGCCGGTGCGGTAGGTTACGTCAGCCATTTGTTAATCCAGTGTGATGTCGAGATCGCCCGCTGGAACACGCAGGACGTCGCCGGTGTCAATTACTTTGGATGTGGTCAGCGCGGCGTAGGCGATCAGGTTGCCGCCAGTTGCCGCGTCAAAGACGCCGACGTGGCTGACAGTGCCGTAAGTCGCAGTCGCCGTCGGAAACTCAATGGCCGACGTGTTGGACGCCGTGTTGCCTGACACGGTAAACGCAGCAACTTGGCGCGCATACGCCGTGCCGACTGTCGTCACCTCTGTGCCGCTGGCGTCTTCCGCCGGGTTGCTCGTAAAGAGCGCAAGGTGCCAAGCAGTTGGCCGCGTGGCCGATCCAGCCGTCAGGAGCCATGTCAGGACCAGCGTTTCGGTGGAGTTTGAAAAGCTCATGATAGGCCCCTAATTTTCAGACGACGGCCGCTGCCGCCAAATTTGCTGCGCTCGCTTTCAGCGTTTATAGCATCAACGGCCGATTGATACAACGCCGACCACGTTTGGATGCGCCCATCCTCCTTGAGGTATGGTGCGGAGTGGACCAGCGAGCCGTATAGGTATGCGTCGCTATACTTGTCTAGCAGCCAGTTCGAAACGTTTGAGTCGCTCAATGCCGGGATTTCCGAGATGTAATACAACTCTGCGTTGTAAACTGCGTCAGGAACTGGATAAACTTCAATCTCACCCGCCGTAATCGCGTAAAACGAAGGAGACCCGCCAGTATTCAGGTTTTTGCGCTTGCGATCCAGCAATTCAGCCTGGCTGATCAACTCAAGCGGCTTGGTGTCGCCGGACGTGAGGTAAAAGCGAACAACTTCCAAGAAGTCGGCCGGGATCGCGCTGTATTGCGTGTCAATCTCAGCCGTGCTGCGCTTTTCCATGCGCCAATGCCGAACCCGACGCTGCATGTCCGTCTCAGCCAGCGCGATGAATGTGCCGATCGTGTTCTCAAGGTCGTCACGGTTCAAAAAGTCGGCGACCGCCGTCTTCAGCTCGGTGTAATTTGTGATGCTCATTTCTTGCCCTTCTTGGCCTTGCTCAAGGCGATGGCGACTGCCTGCTTCTGCGGCTTGCCAGCCTTCATCTCTGCGCGGATGTTACCAGAGATAACCTTCTTTGACGATCCTTTGCGAAGTGGCATTAGTATTGCTCCTTCGCGAGGATTTCTATATCACTAAATAATGAAAACATATGGAGAGACGAAATGGACGAAGATTTTGACGACATTTACTTACTGGACCCCCTCAGAATTGCGATAACGGCGCTGTGCTACCGCGCGTGGGACCGAGACCCTGACCTGCCGGAAGACATCGACCAAGACATTGATAAACTTGTGGCTGCGATACGCGAGGGTCATTTTGAACTCCAATAATCTTCAAGCAAGCCGCGCGCCCAGATGTCGGCGGTGTGTTTGCCCTGACCTCTCGAGATGTCGAGATACTGTTCGGCCGTATCAACCCATTCTTGGTTCAGAGGTTGGTGCAGCTTTGGGTTGCCCATCAAAGATTTAATATCTTTAGGCATTGGCGTGTACTGACCGGGCTTTAATTTGTCCCGAGCAAGATCGGGCGCGCCAATGTTAAACGGCAAGATATCCCCAAAGCTCATGCTCTGAGTCCCTGGCAGGGATGGCATATCGTGCGAGTATGACGGATGTGCGGCTGGAACTAGCCCAGACTTGATGTCTGGTGTCGCCATCCTGTAGCCTACACCTAGCACGTCGGCGTTAATCAATTCAGGCTCGGTAATCGCGAACCGTGCCTCGCCAACGTCTGGCGCGCCCCACTCTTTAGGCTTTGATGAGTCAAGAGCTTTGATCACCTTGGCGCGGTTCGACCCTTCCAAGCCACGCAGCCAAACGCTAAACTCAGGAGAGCCAAAGTCCGGCATTGCTGACAAAATCTCATCTGACGCTATGCGATCTTTGCCGGATGACAATTTTTGAGATAAAAAGTCTGTGATCAAGTCTGGTCGGAACGAGTTTGTGCGCTTTGCTACTGTGGCGTCGATCATGTCGGTGTATACGTCCGTCATGTGCTTCGAAAAGTCGCCAGAACGTTCGCCCATAGGGAGCGCTGCGAGTAACGGGTCAAGCAGCCCCTCATATTTGTTGAACACATTGGTTTTGGGGATGATGGCCCCATATGCGCTGGCCCATGCCCCAGTTTTCGGGTCGTCCATATACCTTGGACCACCTTCTAGACGGGAAGTCCCAGGCAACTTTAGATCGCCAACTGTGAGTGGGATGCGGTCTCTTGCGGTGCGATCACCTGTGGCGAAAAACATGTCGCGACCTTGGATGTCTGACGGCGTGACAATTTGAGGGTCCAGCAATTGCCCGCCAGTTGTCCCCGTCGTGCTAAACAGCGACGGATCCTTCTGATGCTTTGTGGCTGACCACGGCGTGTTCATGGCGGGGTCAAATGACTTCCCCGCGTCTGGGTTTGCCGCGTCGAAATAGTCTTTGCCAAGAACTGTGTAGTTGGATGGCCTTCCGGCACCCGCGCGCATGATATTCGGATCGTAATCCAGCAAGCCGCGCCCAGCAGACGCAGCGCCGCCGCCCACAACCAAGCTGGCAGCGTCAAGGGCCGCGCCCTGCATGTCTTCGGCTGGCAAGCGGCCAGATGCCGCGTTGTAGACGTTCTGGCCAGTGCCAAGAATACCAGAAATTGCGTCCTGGGCCGCCGCGCGGGGCTCAAAGCCCATTGAGCGTATGCGGTCCATCCCGGAGGCTGCGTTGGGGTCATATGACAGCAAGCCGCCAAGCGTGCGTGCGCGGCCACTGTCCTCGATACCCTGCGACGGTGCGCCAAGCGAGCCGAGAATGCCAGCCGTCGCGTCGTTCTGCGCGTTATAGGCCCGCAGCAAGTTATCAGTGTCCACACCCTGCTGAGCCAGTTCGGGCAAGGCTGCCATGAAGTCTTCGCGAGATAATTCAAATATACTTGCCATTATTCTCGGTCATCCACTAGGCAATCCCCTTCAAATTTCGTTTCAGGGATTTGCCCCAAGTTGACATCTTGCCGCCGTTCGCACTGATGGCGTCAGAGGCCAGCGTGAGGCAGACGGCGTCGGCAAGGTCGGGTGAGGGCAGACCACGCTTTCGCATCTCGTCCTTGCTCTCAGCCTTCATCTTGCCGCTGCTGACGAAACTATACCTGATTGACGTCAATTCAGCAAGTAACTGCTCATTCTTAGGCAGTCGCGATCCACGCTGCTCTAGCCATCCGCGCATCTTGAACCAAAGCTCTGCCCGCAGGTTGATGTATGTGTCGCCCATCGCCGGGCTTTCGGCCACATTCACGCCGCGCACGGGCAGACCAAGCTCGCGCAAACGGTCAACCACGCCACCGCCCATGCCGATCACGTCAACCAGTATCTCACGCGGCCGCAAAGACAGCGGCAGGCCATCATACTCGGCCTTCACGCGTCCGACAGTCTGCATCAAGTCCAAGCCCTGCCAACTGCTGACTTCGGTGATCACATTCCCCTTACGCTTGGCCAGCGCCGTCTTATCCGAACCAAAGCGAGCCACGTCCAAACCCCAGATTGACGCGGCATTCTCGTCGATTTCAATGTCGCGGCCGATGGCGCTCTCAACCAAGTGAAACGGGATAATCGTGTCGTCATCCGCCAGCGGAAACTCGCCAAGCACGCGGATGCGGAAGGCGTTGCTGTCCTCGCCGTAACGCAGGCGCATTTCGTCAACAAATTCATCAGAAACCAACGGACTGTCCACGCACGACCAGCGCCGCGTCCAGTAGCTGCCCGCAAGCCGCGTCTGGCTCTCGTAAAACGTGCCGCTGGATCGCGTCGGGTTGGATAGCAGGATCGTCGTCGCCGCGTGGCCCGACATCGAACCCGCAGCCGCCTCGAAGACCTTTTCAGGCACACCAGACGCCTCGTCGATGACCAGCAGCACGTTTTCACTGTGAACCCCAGCCAATGCCTCTGGCGTCTCTGCCCGCGACGTTCTCGCAGAGATAAACGCCTCCGACGGGGCCGCCGATAATTCAACTCGGTCAGACTTCACCGTCAACATCGGCTTCAACTGCGGTGGCAATTCGTTAATCCAACGCTTCAACTCAGCAAACAGCGCGTCAAATAGCTGGCCGCTGGTGGGTGCCGTCACGACGACCTTGTTGGGGAAACGCAGCAGCACATACCACAGCATGGCCCACGAGGCCGTCGTGGACTTACCAGTGCCGTGACCAGAGCGCACAGACATCTTACGCTCACCGCCAGCCAGTGCATCCAGAAATTCAGCCTGATACGGCAGCGGCGTCGCGCCGAGGACGTCTTTGACAAATTTAACGGGGTCGTCACGGTATTCGTGAACAAACTCCTCCAGCGGGTTCGGTTCACTCATCGCTGACGTCCTTGTAATCTGCGTCAATCGCCTGCTCTCGTGCGCGATCCTCCGCCTCGATCTCAGCCATCTGGCTGTTCACTTTCCGCAGCGCGTCCAAGTGCAAGTCGCCAATACTCAACGTCACGTTCGTCTGTGGCCGCGTGCCGTATTTGCCTTGGTTGAAGCTGCCAGCCATGAATTTGCGCCAGTTGACCTTCTCACGCGTGGCGGCAATCTCGTTGGTCGTGCTGTTGCCGTCCAACTTGTCCACCATCTCCAAACCCTGCTCGACCAATGCATCGGCAGCCTCCTCGCGCGCAGTCGCCAAGGCAACCTTGTATTCAGGGTTCTCATTCAGCGCGCGGCTGAGGTACGAACGCGAACACTCGTAACGCCGCGCCAACTCGGCCACCGTCACACCAGACGCGATCTGATCATACAGCCAGTCAACGCCACCGTTATCAGCGACTTCCTTCAGGATGCGTCTCTTCAGCGCCTTGCCAGCCATTTGTCTTCTCCAGTTTTCAAAATTTTACTGCGGGGAGGCGTTTTAAGCAAGGGCTGGCCTGCCGTGGTTGGGGTGGAACCCGTGTTCAACCTCGGCGGCTGCGCGGGCTGCGACGGCGTCGTCGAAGTTGGTAAAACTTCCGAGGTGGACTGTGCGGCCATCGACCTTGACTTGCGCCGTCCAACGCCGCCTCTTCTTATCCCAGCAGACGCCGATAACGCCAGACGTGTTGGTCGCGGGCGTCTTCATATTGCGCGAGTTTTCCCGTTGCGTAGCCTCGCGCAGGTTTTCAATCCTGTTATCCGCCCGGTCGCCGTTGATGTGATCTACTTGGTCAATGGGCCAGTCACCCGTATGCAGCGCCCACGCCACCCGGTGGGACTTGTAACGCCGCCCAAGCAAAGTCATGCGGCCGTAGCCCCTGTGATTCTCCTCATAAACCTGCTTGCCAGCCAGTATGGTATTGAACGCACGAATGGATGCCAGTGACGCGGGGTAGTCCTCAGTGCGCCTGCACCAAGTGAACTTGCCCGTAGACGGATCATACTTGAGGGTCTCGCGAAGCTGCTCTATCGTAATACTCATTGGCTATACTCCTTCACAGTTGTGCCAGTCATGTGGTCGGGGCGCTACAACGCCGCTGACCACCCCCTGAGGCTACCCCCAGCAAACGTATGCTGTCAATCTCAAATTTTTTTTAGCGGTGGTGTGCGTGCGGGGTTGCACAGGCACACGCGCCGCCAAACGGCGACGGGGTGGGGGTCTGAGCGCCCCCGCTGGCCAGGATGATGCCCGGATCATGGCGAAAGGCGCATAACGCTCATTATGTTAAATAAGTTATGCAGTGTTTACAGTCACTTAGCTTTTTACAATACCTTTAAGTTGTATATGCCTACAAATGCTGCAGTGCAGCAAACACCAACTGGACCTATGTTGACTTCCAATCTGGACCTATGTCACGCGCATGTGCGCCTGTGCTGAGTCGTGTGCGCTGCAGAGCGCTTTCGTGCTTTCACGCGCTGTTAGGCTCGGGTATCACCCAGTCTGTCCGCTTGCCCATCGGCACCTCATCGCCGTCTACCGGATCAATGAAGTCGCCGCCCTCGTCGCCGATCAGGTTGGCGTCAATCTTACGCACGGCCAGCAGGCGTGACGACGGCGCAGCGGTAAGCTCACGCGGCTTTGGCGGCAGCTCAAACGGCGTCGCAGGCAACGTAACTTTCAATGCAGCCTACCCTTGCTCGCCAGCATATCAACAACGTGACCAGCGGCCTGCCCCAGAGCGACCAAGACCTCCGTCAGGCTCACATCCTCCTCCAGCATGTCTTCCACGATCTCCAGAAGGTAATCCACCGCGTCGTCGACAGTCTCCTTGTCGACCAGCGTCATATCCAGCATCAGTGTTCGCTTCATTGTGTCGCCCGTTAAAAAAAATGGCCCCAGCTTTCGCCAGAGCCAAGTTGGGGAGGTTGAGGTGAGCTGTGGGAGGACAGGCTCACGCACAGGTTAGCCGCAGTTCATTCACAGGTCAATCACATCTTCAACCATAGGTCCAACCCGCGTGATCCTCGCGTCCGGGAAAGAGTTAGCCACCGCTTGCAGGCTGTCAGAGCGCGAACTGAGCAGCGCACACACGTCTGACACATGGTAGACAACCCATGACGGATGCTTACGCCTGACGGCCCCCAGATCGCCTGTGGCAAGCAAGCAGTAGACTGTGCCACCCCACTCAACCAAATGCCCGTCCACGGCTGGCGGAAGGTGACCCGCAGCGCGCGCGGTGGCATCCATGACGGCGACGGCCTTCACCAGCGACGCCGCTATGCCAGCGGCTTCCTGATGCCTCTCCTCAACCATTGCCACGTCCAGCTCAACCTTCAGCTCCGCAAACCTCACTGCGAACGCGGGCGGCACACACGACGGCAGAGTGTCACCCCAGACGGTTACGCTGTCGGCGCTGGCTTTGACCCACGGCCTGACCGCAGCCAGCGTCAGGTGATGGTACGGCTTCCCGTACGTTGAGTTGCTGCCGACGTCGAACTTGCCCCGTCCGTCCATCGCCTTCTTCTTGGCAGCCTCCGCCGCCTTGCTCACTGGTCGCTTAGCCATTGTTCCAGCCCTCTCGCTTTTGCATTGCCTTCTCCTCCGCCAGCCGCCGCCTCTCAGCCTCCGCCGCTTGGTGCAGGCAATGCACGGCCCAGTCCTCCACATTCCACCGCAGTTTGGATGCGGCCTCGAACTCACACCGAACCATTGTCCTGATGTAAGCCTCTATCTGCTGCGGAGTAAACTGCCACGCCATACCCTCTGGCTCATGCTCACGCTGTGCAATCATTTCTTCAACCATCGTACTCTCATTCCTTCTTTAAAGTTAACTCATGCCGAAGCCGTTCGTCTGGGGCTTGCGTCTGTGACTTTCGCTTCAGCGAAAAAGGCACTGACGCCTGCCCCGTGTCGGACAAAACAAGAGAGTGTACGCTTTTAGCGGACTCTGTTTAGACAGGGGTGTTGACAACTGCGTCGCTGGTGGTTAAAATCTCGTTAGAGATTTCAGGAAATCCAGTGACGCACTTTTATGATAACACCCCAGTTTGCGGGTGTTTTTTTATGCCTAATCTGCGTCACTGGATTTTAGCTGTTTTCCCACTGACGCAAACACCCATCAAACCCCTTGTTTCATTGACGTTTATTCTGCGTCACTGGATTTGGCCTGTTTTTCCAGTGACGCAACTTGCTTTTTGAAATCCTTCTCACCCAGTAACTCTATCGCCAGCCCCGTCATCATGAGCCTGACCGTGTACGCTGCGATTGGGTTGACTGGACACTGGCCACTTTCCCACCTGCGGATCGTGCGCCCGCCGTTGATGCCCATGTCAAACTCATCGGCAAGCGCCTGCTGCGTGTAGCCAAGCGCCATGCGCGCCTGCTTGAACTCTTGCGGTGTCATTGGTTGTCTCCCCATTGTGCGGCCATCGCGTCTGCAATGCCTTGGTATGTCGTGCTGCGTATTTTCCAGCGGTCCGGCGACGGCGGAAGGTAGTGCAGCCGCTCGCGGACGTTTTTAGGCAGCGTCATCATCTCGTCGTAGACGTCGTTGGTAGGTATCAGGTTTGGTAGGCCATGCAGAAATAGCCCCGTCTTCTTCTGCTCCATATGGCCGAACTGATATGGCTGCACGAACTGCGGCGCGTGCATTTTGCCAAGCCTGCGCAAAACGCCGACAGGGTTTTCCATGCAGACGCGCGGCGACGCTAACTTCATTGCATCCCACAAGGCAACGGTCCAATCAACCGATGCAAGCCGCTCCGCATATTTTGGCTGCCCCTCGCCGTAGGTGCTATTGCCGGCGACGGTCAGAGCCGTGCAGGGCGGATGCGCAATAATTAAATCCCACTTCTGGCTCAGCATGTCATATACGTCGCCCTGATGATGTGGGCCTTCTGCATCCGTTGGTAGCAGGTCGCACGACGTGGCGTCATGGCCGCGTGCGTTAAAAGCGTCACGCACTGTGCCGGAGTATTCGCAGGCTACTAAAACTTTCATCAATGCTCCTCCTTACACTGCACAGATGCGGGCGACAGCCTCACGATGGCAGCGAAAAACCTCAAACGCAGCGGAATCCATCGTCGGGTGCTTTGTGCCGCCGCAGAGTGTGCCGAAGCGAATGCGCCAATCGTTTTCGTCACGCTTTTCTACTTCACCTTTGGCTCCGTCAGACGCGACCAGATTGTAACGCTCAGAATACTTGTGGCGGGTTTTTTTGGCTGTGTATGTCATCTTATTCTCTCCAGTTGTTCGGGCGAATCACCCTATACGAACGACAATAGGGCCAGATGACCTACCCGTCAACTAGCCTTACTGTCTTTTTAATATATTTCTGCGTCTAGGTGTCTTGCTCTCCAACGCGGCCAGTCGCCTGCACACCCATGCGCTCCCTACGCTGGCTCTCTGACCGATACGCGACCTCCTCCAGCAAATCTTTCTCGAACCATTCTGCGATGATCAGCTTGGCCTGCCTCGCCGACTTCTTGTGGTCTGGGTTTGCAAATGTGTAGCCAGTGATGACTGATCCGACGTAGCGCGCCTTATCCTGCGGCCTGCTTGAGTATCTCTCGCCCTCGACGCCCTTGTCGATCTCAGTCAGCATCGCGTTGACCACGCGCGTCGTCATGCCGTCCCACAAGTCGGGCAGAGTATAGGCAACGCATACGCCGACGTATTCGCCGTTGTCCAGCTTGACCGACTTCATGCGGCGGTAGACTGCATGCTCCGCTGGCCGCGTGAGGTTGTTTTTTCCGTCGTCCACACGGAACAGGCCAATGGCGTCGCTCTCGCTGACGCCCAGCTCAATGGCGTCCTCACGGCTAACCTTGTTGATGACGCGTGCAGCTCTGGCCGCGCCGATCAGTGCGCCAGCCCCTCGGACGCTGTCGATGGTGGCATCCTCACCGCCGCCAGTCTTGCGAATGTGGTGGATCACGCCGTTGCCGCACGACGTCTCGCGAGAAATCTTGCGGATCATCGCGACCACTGCTTGGATGCTTGGGTTTGAGTTTTCGTTGACTTGGTGCATCGACACAAACGGATCAGTGATCACCAGCCCGATGTTGTTCTCCCTGATCTTGTCGCGGATGGCGTTGGCCAGCGCAGTGTTCTCGATCAAGCCGTCGCGCGTCTCCATCGCCAGCGTGATGCTGATCGTGTCCTCGGCGTCGAGGAACAGCCGGCCCTTCAACTCTTCGTGTGTCACGTTGTATTCGCGCATGATGCCAGCAAGCCGCAGGTTGATCTCGTCCATGTCGTCTTCGAGGCACGCGAACCAGACTGGCACGCTCTCGTGGACGACTTCACCCAGCAGCGGGCGCCCGGTGGCGATGGCTACTGCCTCAACCATTGTCAGCGACGTCTTGCCGATGCCGCCCGCGCTGGCCGTCACGCTGACAAAATTGCGGCAGTAGTGATTGCCGTAAATCCAGCGGCGTTTTGGCAGGTCGGCCTCGTTGAAATTTGCGACTGGCGTCGGCCACATCTGCAACGTGTCGTCCACGTCCACTGTGGCAGGCTCTAGGCGCACTGGCATGTCATCCTCTGGCACGTAGTCAAAGTCGTCAAAGCCGTCGTCCTGTGTAACCTCTGGCTGCGCGTGACGCACCTCCTCGAACGGGCTGGGCCGCAGCTCTTTGGCATACTCGCGCACGGCCGACTTCATGTCGCCGTTATGCTCAAAATGGCAAAATAAGTCAAAGGCGTCGCCCCAGCAGTAATCGCCTTTCACCGCGCCGATGACTGCGCCGACATCTGAGCCAGATAGGCTGACCCAATACTCGCCAAAGTTCTTGGTCGCGAATGACCCTGACGACTGATAGCGGCTTGCATACGACTGCGAGTTGCCGTCGCGTGTGTAGCCACACCGCAGCAGCATATCTTCGACTGTGTGGCGTGCGTTAAACTCCGCCACCGGGTCGAGATCGTCGCCCGACGCCTCCCGGCGCTTGATGCGCTCGGCCTGACGGACGGCACGCTCATGCTCTGCCTGCCGCTCGGCGATGGCCGCACGCTGACGGCGGAATTGCACCTCGCCCCAGATGCTGCTGTTCTTCACGTCAAGATAGCCCTCTCCGCGATGGCGATCCTGATGGTAGAACAGCGGCTGCCCATGCGCATCGCGCTTTGCTGGCGGCACGTTCGGGAGGAAGATTGGCTGCCCAACCCGCGCGAGGGCCGCATCACAGGTCACCCCTTGCTCACCCATCAGGCTGAACAGCGCCAACTGCGTGTCGCCATAGTCAGCGCCGCTGATCGGCTCAAGCAGTGGGATCAGCACTCGCCACTTGCGGTTGTCTTCGCTGGCACCTGACGACGAATAGATCAACGCAGACGCATCGCCCGTTGCCCGTTTAACGGCATCCTTCAGATCGACCAGCGACGGCGAACCTTCGTCAACGTCAATCGCAAGGTAGTGAAATTCGCCACGCTCACGCTGCGATGCGTGCTTGCGGCCGTCGTGTTCGCGGTAAGTCGACGGAATGATAAAGCTGGCGTCGGCCTTTTCCTTGGCCTGCGGCTCGGCAACCATTGCGGCGATGGCTGCGAGGCTGATGCTATCATATTGCCGATCTTCGTTGCCGATCTTTGTGTCGTGTGCGCCGTGTGCTAAAAGCACGTCAGACTTGCCCACGGCTGAAATTTTAGTTACACTCATAGTACGTTCTCCATTTAGCGTGTTGACGTCCTTTAAACCCTGCGAGCGTAAATGCCCGCAGGGTTTTTCTTTGTTAGAACGGGATTTCGTCCATTGCGAGATCGTTGGCCGCCGAGCGCGGGATGTCAGCGAACGGATCAGCGGCAGGCTTCGCATCAAACTCTGCGTGCGCGCCGCCAGTCGGGGCCACCTCGTCGAAATCGTCCAGACCGCCGCCGCCGTAGACAGCTTTGGTGACTTGCACGATATCTATAAGGAGGGACACCCCGCCATTGCCGCTTGGATCGGTGACTGGATAGGCCGTGACCTTGATATTGCCTTCCGAGCCGCCCCAGAAGTTGAGGTCCGTCATCGGCTGCTTCATGCCGTCAATTACAGTCGGCTTCGGGTTCTCGTCGCCCTGACCGTTGACGCCATTGCGCTTAGCCGAGAACATCACATTGCCGTTTTCGAGTTGCTTCATGCCGAAGACCTTCGAGAAGGGGGCTTTCGTCACGCAACTCTCGTAATGTGCCTTCAGCTCTGCGTGCAGCTTGCCCGCGTCTGCCTTGTTCATCTCCCAGCCGATGGAATACGCTGCGCCCTGTGCGCGTGGGTTGCACTCCTCTGACCGCTTCTCGGCGGTGTTGTATTTGTATGTCGCAGCAAGGCGTGGGTATGAAAACACCACATTGCGGATCATCACTGGTTTGAAATCTGTTTTTGACATTGTCGTCGTCCTTTTCAGTTGTTGTCAAAGTTGTCGGCTTGTAAAAAGCGCGGTAGTTCTAAGGTGTTCACCTTATCTGAATAGCCAGTCTCAAAGCTGTTGACCAGACTGGCTTCTGCGATCTTCATCAGCGTAGCGTCAACTTCACGCTCCGCATACTGAAGAAAGTCGTCACTCAATTCGCTGACGTTGACAGCGTAAGGTGCTGTTTTCTCAACGAAAACGAATGAAAACCGCTTGGCCTCGTAGCCAGCCAAGCGCAAAACTTTTAAATAAAACGCAGCCTGCAACGCGTATGAATACGTGTTCACGTCGCGGGCTACGTCCCGTGGGAGCGAACTCTGGCACGTTTTGATATCGTAAACAATGCCGCCGCCGCTCATGCGATAGCTGTCCGGGCGGCACTTTAATTCCAGCCCGGTTTCAGGATCGTCGGCAAAGAAGCTGGCCTCGTTCACCGTGTCGTTGCCCGCCATGATCTGGCCGACTGGGTGGAATAGCACGCTGTCCGCCACCCTGCGTGCGATGTCATAGTCGCCAGCAGTCAGCAGCAGTTTGCCGCCAGCCTCCGCGTCGGCAAATGCGTCTTTCCATGCATTGCCCCTGCGATCTGCGGGACCGCGCATGACGCCTTGGGAGCCTTCGAGACACATGTCATGGACGCAGGTGCCAATGGCCATTGAACTGGTCGGCGTGAAGTTGCTTCGTGCCTTCCAGTGCGCCAGCGACTTGCCGTGTACAGTCTTCACCGCCGACGACGAGATCGCGTCTGTGGCGTGGTATTGCTCATTGGACATTTTGTCGGATGTGTACATTGTCATGCCATTGCCTCCCTTGCTAAATAGCAGAATGCGTCGAAATCCATCTCGACGACAAATTCGGTTTCATGGCCGATCACGCAATCCATCGGCACAACGCAGCGGATCGGCTTGCGGTCATAACGATAGATCAACGCAGGCGACTTGCCCTCACGCCTTGCGGCAACGCACGTTTGCTCCCACCAAGCCTTCTGGCCACCGATGGGGCCGTCAGCGTAACGCTTCAACTCCAACGTGAATGGAAAGGCAGGATCGGACGGGATCAGGTCGCCGTGACCACCCTCGCGGTATTGCTCCAAGTCACGCTTGAAAGAAATGCCAAGCTCGTCGTGCAGCATCTTAGCGATGTCACGCTCAAACGCGGCGCCCTTGTTGCGGCCATTGGTTGCCATCAGGTATCACGCGCTTGGTTGAGTGCCGCCATGCGGACGAATGCCGTAAACGTAATGCCGAGCTTGTCGGCCGCCGCCTGTATGATTGCGCCGTGCTCGTCGCTGAATTGTATCAGTTTGGGTTTCATTGTCGTTCTCCTTATGTATGCCACTTGGTAGACTATCAAAATAATATCGTCAACAGTCATTTTATGTATTGCCATGTTTTTCAGTATATGTAATAAATAGCTTACGAAATGAAATTAACCCCAAGGAGACCAACATGAAAATCAGACATTTGCTCTTAGACGCCATCGGCCTGCTCGCAGTCGGCATCGTGTGCTTCGGCATCCCAACACTCTTCTTCGTCGCAATTCAGTAAACAGGAGACTAACCAATGACCACTCGATCAACCCCCGACGAAATTGCATTCCTAGAAGGCGCGGTCAGGCGCATTGAGAAAATGGCATCTAACATGCTGCTTGAATACGGCCACGGCGTGCGCCCGTCCTTCGTGTCAGCCGACCTCGCAGACTACGGCGACAGGATCAGCCGTTACAAGGCAGAGATCGCACGCTTGGAGGCATCACAGCATGGATAACGCCCTCAGACGCGCAGTTGCAGACGCTGCCATCATCGGACCCATCACCGCAGCCGCTGCCCACAACGTCAGCCTCTGCGCACTCTACGCCATCATCAATAAAACCAAAGGATAAACAAATGACCCTCGCAACAATCACAATCACAAACCGCCTGCCAACCGACACTGGATTTGCACTGCGCCAAGACGACCGCTCTTACAGTCAAGTATTCGTCCCATCACATATTATGCGTGGCGCTAGCATGGAGATTGGCCACACTTACGATGTAGTCCTCGTTGAGAACTCTGAAGCTCTCCGAGCGACGACACCTTGGCGCGTCAGCCAGATGGACGTCGGCCCCATTGGAGGTCAGCAACCAGCGCCAGAGAAGACAGCGCCAAAGCCCACGCCATCAGCCCTGATCGACGACAGGATCATGGCCTTGCTCGAAGGCGTATACATGACGACAGGCGAGATCACGACGGCATTAGAAGCCAGCGGCACGATAGTTCGGGATCGCTTGATGGCGATGTTTAACCGCAACCAGATCGTGCGGGCAGATGTTCATGCGCGGCCAAATTTGCAGCGTGCCACGATGTGCCTCTGGGCCATCGACATTGACGCATTTATCGCAGATGGAGAGTGAGAATGTCCAACGGCATAAACGGGTCCGAATCCCGCACGGTAAACAACCAGATCGTCAAACTAGCAAATGATGGCAAATCTATTGCACAAATCGCGGACGGGGTTGGCATGACAAGCACTGCCGTCGCCTGCCGCATGACAACCTTGATGCGCAACGGTAAATTGAAGCCTTACTCCGAGCGGACTGGCCGCATCAACACGGAAGAAGGCCGTTACCGCATCCTGCGCAAGCGCTACAACCGCAACACGGGGAGCATCATGGAAATCCTGACGAGCATCACGTTTGACGAGGCGTCGTGGATTTACAAGACGGCTCCAGAGGGTCTGACTATTGCTGAGTGGATCGGCGTACTATTGCGCGACGTGATCGCAGAGGAGAACGACAATGACAATGATTAACGCATTCAACTTAGACAGATCGCTGGCGACAAAGCACGAAGGTTTGATTGGGCGGGCGATGCAGCGACAGGCGAAGTCGGAGGGCCACTTGCAGGGCGCACCAAAGAAGGCAATGACAAACATGGGCGCGAGGGCTGACGGCACGCGGTCACTGGGCGAGATGGCCCTAGCGCACTTGCAATCTATCTCGCCGACGCGGATGATCCTGACAGACATCACGAAGGCCGTCTCCGGGTCGGAATTGCCGACGTCGCGTTACAGCGTCAAATACGCGCTGCAAGGGCTGATCAACCGTGGGCTGATCCAGCACGGGTTCTATCGGCGCAACCTGATCGAATACTGGTTTGAAGTGGAGGAAGACCTATGACGCCCCTTACCACGATCTTGCTCGTCCATATCGGCGCGAACACATACAGCATGACATACCCTAGCCAGATGGCGTGCGGAGAGGCGCTGGTCGTCATAGCAGAGGCCGCACCAGTCGTCGGGGAGCCACGCATCTGGGCTAGATGCGTGCGCACTTATGCTCCCAGCCAGTCGATCAGACCGCGTGCAAGAGGAGAAATAGAATGACTAAACTTGAAGACCTGAAAGCTGCCCGTGATGCTGCCGAAACTGCTTATGATGCCGCTCGTGCTGCTTATACTGCTCGTGCTGCTGCTTATGCTGCTGCTGAGGATGCTTATGCTGATGCTCGTTATGCTGCTGAAGCTGACAGTGACCTGACCCCAGCCGACGCCGCCGTGCTTTCTTACCTGCGCGGGCAAGTGGACAGACTGCAAGATGAGCGTTACCGCCAGAACGCACGGCCCAGCATCGTCAACGAGCTGCAAATTGCCATGCGTGACCTGCGCGAGTTTACGTCAGCAAAACGGCAGCAGGGCTTCAACATCTGAGAGATCGTGTGGGGCGCAGTTAAAATGAGTTTTTCAGATGTAGCGCATTTGGTAGACACGTTTTGACCAGACAATCGCTTTTGCAAGCAGTTGAGCGCCCCACGTCACAGCCATAGCAAAAGGAGAGACCGATGCAAGACGAAAAAACAACAGTGACGATCCGAGGCAAATCTGCTTCGTCACATCCAGAGCCACGCAAGTTCGCAGTCAGCCTGCCAGCGACACCGTGGGACAATGAAAAAGATGAACTAAACCCCATGATCTACAAATCATAAACAGATTTTATGATCTGCACGCCATACCAACAAAGCATATAAATAGGAGAAAACAATGGACAATGAATTGCACAGCGAACATAGGAACGCCCGCAGCGGTGTGCTGGCGGAGGCCGATACGCTCATCAACGGCGATCGCCAAAAGCACTACGGCACGCCGCAGGAGAACTTCGCGGCCATCGCGCAAATGTGGTCGGCATATCTCGGCATCAGTGTATCACCCGCAGACGTTTGCAACTTGATGGCGTGCCTCAAGATTGCCCGCCTGCGCAATGGCGCTCACAGGGACTCATCGGTTGACGGATGCGGCTATCTTGCGCTGGGCTATGAACTAGACACCAACGGCTAACTCACGCAGCGTCTCGGTCAACGCGGCAGGCGTAAAGTCTGCCGTCTTGACCCTGACAAACGTCTGCGACATCAGCGGGTCGTTGCCGCGCACAAACAGCACAGTCGGCCCGTGTTTGCCGTCGATGCAGAGCGCGAACCAGTCGGCGCTGCTCTTGCCTATGCGGAACCCCGCCGACGCACCTCTCGCTGTGTAGCACGTTTTGACCTCTATGGAGA
>Ga0196889_1000147_pt1 | contig 22468 bp, 32 predicted proteins | sample VirMetDEL_Nov_12_FD_166415 | JGI IMG/M metagenome (GOLD analysis project Ga0196889, IMG submission 166415) | Aqueous microbial communities from the Delaware River and Bay under freshwater to marine salinity gradient to study organic matter... | ecosystem: Environmental > Aquatic > Marine >...
TCTTTTAGATTCCTCGGAACGAGTTTTTCCATACATGGGATTATTTTCTCCCTTATTCGACTCAGACTGTTTTCTTTTGGATTCTTCGGAACGAGTTTTTCCATACATGGGATGATTTTCGCCCTTCATCGACTCAGACTGTTTTCTTTTGGTTTCTTCGGAAGGAGTTTTTCCATACAGGTAATGATTTTTGCCGCGATTATCAAACAGCGGAAACGCTGCCATATTTAGCCATTCGGGCGAGAACACGCAATCGTTCTCTGTCAGGAATTGAATCTCATATTCTGTGGCTGATTCTCTTGTGTCAAATGTCTGGTCTACACGAATGATATCTGGTTCGCCGTATTCTTCACGAAATGACTTGACAATATTGGATGAAGTATGATACTCTATCCATAAGTCCTTTTCTGGCGAACACTGATTCGCTACACGAACACCATAATAGTGTTTGTCCTGCTTTGTCCAGGAAATATGATAGGTATAAGAGGGATAAATATTCATGCTGATTGCTCCTTTTAAGCATTAGAGTAGTTGGAGATTGCTGTCTCGTGAACTACACTTTTATTTATCAAGATAATGCTTGACATTCGTGATGACATGGTGTATATTAATATTAATAATAGAATCTAATAGAAAAGAAGAGAAATCATGGTAGAACTTAAAGCTCCATTCCCCTATAAGGAATTGAAACGCAAAGAAGTAGACGGCAAACGCCTTTACGAGAACCCTTGGGGCGATCCGGTGCCAAGTGTCACTACCATTCTCAGTGCTACTCAGTCAGAAGAAAAGCGCAAGACTCTACAGAATTGGCGAAAGCGAGTTGGTGTTGAAGAAGCTCAGCGTATTACCACAAGTGCCGGCAATCGCGGCACTGTAATGCACAATATTTTAGAACACTGGTGCCTAGGCGAGTACGAAACATATAATCCAGGTAACAATATGGTCCATCAGCAAGCCAAAGCTATGGCTGCTGAGGTTATCCGTAATATTGAGCCTACTATTGATGAAATATGGGGCACTGAGGTTATGCTTTGTATGCCACAGCTATATGCTGGTACCACTGACCTTGTCGGTATGTACAAGGGTAAACAAACAATTATGGATTTTAAGCAAACAAACAAGCCTAAGAAACGTGAATGGATCGACGACTATTTTATGCAAGGCGCAGCATATGCGTTAGCACATAATGAGTTGTACGAGACTAAGATCGAAAATATTGCCATCTTTATGTGTAGTGGCGAATGCGAATTTCAGTTATTTGAAGTAGCAGAAGAAGAATTTAAGCATTGGGCTGACAGCTGGGCAAACAAAGTTGCCCAGTTTTATCGTGTATAATCGAATATAAATATGAACAATGAGCAATAATAAAAATACCGCCTGGTTCGAGTCTCCAAGTAAGCGATTAAGTATGTGGAGAGAATTCCGCAGAAGTTTGGATTGCGAGGATACATCAGAAGTTTGTAAGACTGTTGTTAATTGGTGGGAAAGCGCACCGCTAGTCAATGCTGTTATTGACCCCGTTAATTCAGTTTACTGGCCCACACCGTGGGAAATGTTACATCAGGGTGACTTTTGTGAAAATAGTCTGGCTTTGGGCATGAGTTATACAATCTATTATGCTAACAGAGATATCCCCAACGAGTTATTATACATGACGAATACGGTTAAAAGTTTTCAGACATTATGTGTTCTAATAGACAATAAACACTTGCTTAACTATGAGCACGGCGAGATAAGTAACTTACCCAACACTACCGAATGTTTGACATCTTATCGAGTCGATATTCAAGATATAGTTAACAAATAAAATTTCAAATCATTTTCAGGTATCCTAACCCTGAACACAGTATTATATATTCTAGAGAAAGCAAAAACGTATGAGCAAAATTCAAGTAACAAAGAGAGACGGATTAAAAGAAGATATCAACCTAGATAAACTACACAAAGTAGTTTTTTATGCCTGCGAAGGCATTAATGGTGTAAGTGCGAGTGAAGTAGAAATCAAGAGTAATATGCATTTCTACAACGGCATCAAAAGTGATGATATTCAGGAAACACTTATTAAGAGTGCGAGTGAACTTATCTCAGAAGAAACACCAAACTACCAATGGGTTGCTGGTCGTCTTATCTTATATCATCTGCGCAAAATGGTATATGGCTCATTTACTCCTTGTCACTTGCTCGAACTTGTACAACGTAATGTTGCTGATAAGTTTTATGATCCTGAGTTACTTGAACTTTATTCCGAAGCTGAATGGAACGAATTAAACGATTATGTCAAACATGAGCGAGACGAAAACTTTACATATGCTGCTATGGAACAATGGCGCGGCAAATATCTTGTACAAAATCGTGTAACAAAAGAAATTAAAGAAACACCACAGGCTGCTTATATGCTTATCGCGGCTACATTATTTGGTAGTTATCCAGCAAATACTCGTATGCGCTGGGTCAAAGAATATTATGATGCTGTTAGTAACTTTGACATCAGTTTGCCAACTCCTGTTATGGCTGGAGTTCGCACACCACAGCGACAGTTTAGTAGCTGTGTTCTTATCGAAACTGGTGACAGTCTTGATAGTATTAACGCAACAACCAGCAGTATTGTAAAATATGTATCACAAAAAGCTGGCATTGGTATTGGCGCTGGTAGCATTCGTGCTATCGGATCACCTATTCGTCAGGGAGATGCTTATCATACCGGCTGTGTTCCTTTCTTTAAGATGTTCCAGGCAGCCACTCGGTCATGCTCACAGGGCGGCGTTCGTAATGGCGCAGCGACCCTATATTATCCAGTATGGCATCTAGAAGTAGAAGACTTGCTTGTTCTAAAGAATAACAAAGGCATCGAAGATAATCGTGTACGTCAAATGGATTATGGTGTACAGTTCAACAAACTAATGTACGAGCGTCTTATTCAAGGTGGTGATATTACATTATTCTCACCAAGCGATGTGCCAGGATTATATGAAGCATTCTTTGCTGACCAAGACAAATTCCGTGAACTGTATGAACGTGCCGAGCGCAACACACGCCTTCGCAAGAAAACAATCAAGGCGATTGATCTGTTTAGTTCGTTTATGACAGAGCGCAAAGACACTGGACGCATTTATCTACAAAACGTTGACAACTCTAATGATCACGGCAGTTTCAAACAAGACGTAGCACCAATCAAGCAAAGCAATCTATGCTGTGAGATTAATCTTCCAACTAAACCACTCAATGATCTTAATGATGGCGCCCATAGAAGAAAGGTGCGTGTACCAAAAGAAAAATATCAAGAATATTTAGAATATAAAAAATCAGGTTATGATAATAATATTCTAAGCCTCGAGAAAGAAAGATTTAATGGCAAACAGAGTACATAATGATAAATAATATTATGGAAAATAATATTATGAAAAGCGGCTTTATTTATATGTGGGAATCAAGAATAGACGGAACGAAATATATTGGCTCGCACTACGGGACAATATGTGATGGTTATGTTTCGTCTAGTAACTACTTTAACGAATTCTACAATAAAAATCCTGATCAGTATATAAGAAAAATACTGCATTCTGGCATGAATAGACAAGAAGCAGTTTCCAAGGAACAAGAGATTCTCTGTAGTGTAGATGCCGCGAATAGCAGCGAATACTATAATTTGCATAACTATTCTGGAAGAGGTTGGTCACACCACGACGACCCTATATTATCCGAGATATATTATAGGCGTATATCTGAAGCAAAGAAAGGATGTACAGCGCATAACAAAGGTATTCCGATGAACGACGATCAGCGACATTTGCTTAGTGATACTTGGGAAATCATAACGCCCAGCGGCGCAACAATAGTTCGAGAAAATATGCAAGAGTATTGTAGAGATAACGATCTTAATCCTTCAGCAATGAGTGGTGTCGCTAGGGGCAATAGACCGCAGCACAAAGGCTATAAGTGCAAAAAAATAATAAACAATCGAAATGTAGAATATAACTATAAAGAATGGGAAAGTAAGGGCAAACCCGGCGGAAATCGCCACGGTTCAGATAATTCGTTCTCGAAATCTATCATAGTTGATGATGTGGAATATGGATCAATGATCGAAGCATCAAAAGCAACAGGGCTATCGATGTATAATCTTAGAAAATTAAAAGGATATAAAAAATGAATGACGACTGGCTATATGAAATTGTAGATGACACGATAGACATACACGAAGATGACGAATATTACTATATTGACGAAATGGTAGAAGACTATGACAGCGCGGCAATCAGCCTCTGTACGCTGAGTGCAATTAATTGGGGCAATGTTAAAAAACCAGGTGACTTTGAGCGCATGTGTCGTCTTGCTGTTCGTGGTCTTGATGTACTATTGTCGTACCAAAACTACCCTGTACTAGCAGCCTACAACGCTACGATGGGTCGTCGTCCTCTTGGTGTTGGTATTATCAATCTTGCTTACTTTATGGCTAAAAATGATATGACATACACTAGTCCAAATCTGTCGATGATTGACGAATATGCGGAAGCATGGAGTTATTATCTGATTAAAGCAAGTGCCGATCTCGCAGCAGAACAGGGCGCATGTGGATGGAATGACCAAACAAAATATAGTGACGGCATCTTGCCTATTGACACATACAAGCGTGATGTTGACGAGTTAGTAGCACCAGTAGAGCGTATGCCATGGGCAGAATTGCGCACACAACTACGTGAAACTGGCATTCGTAACTCAACACTAATGGCACTTATGCCTGCAGAAACAAGTGCGCAGATTAGTAATGCGACGAACGGCATTGAGCCACCACGTAGTCTTGTTAGTATTAAACAAAGCAAGCACGGTGTTCTAAAGCAGGTAGTACCAGGCATCCATAAGTTGAAAAACAAATACGAACTACTATGGGATCAAAAGTCACCAGAAGGCTACCTACAAATTATGGCAATTCTACAAAAATACATTGACCAGGGCATTAGTGTTAATACAAGCTATAACCCACAGCACTTCACGGATGAAAAGATTCCAATGAGCACTCTGTTGAATCATATGCTCCAGTTCTATAAAATGGGGGGAAAGCAGTGGTACTATTTCAATACGTATGATGGCGCCGGAGAAGTAGATGTTGACAAGATGCAGCATGACGATTTACCACAGGCCGACCTGGAAGACGAAGATTGTGATGGATGTACCATCTGAATATAGTTCTTGACAAATAACCGATATAGATATACAATAAGTTAACAAATAGAAATAAAGTGAGAATAATAAATGAGTTCGGTATTTAACGTAAAGAACAAAAGCAACCAAATGAATAATAAAGCATTCCTCGATCCGTCGGGGGGTGTTACTATTCAGCGTTATGACGCAATGAAGTATCCTAGCTTTGATAAGTTTACGGATAAGCAATTAGGGTTTTTCTGGCGCCCCGAAGAGGTTGACATCTATCGTGATGGCAAGGACTTCAAACTGCTGACTGAACACGAGAAGCATATCTTTACTAGTAATCTAAAGCGCCAAATTCTACTAGACAGTGTACAAGGCAGAGCACCAGCAGAAAGTTTCGGTAGTATTGTTTCACTGCCAGAACTTGAAAACTGGATTATTACTTGGACATTTAGTGAGACTATTCACTCACGAAGTTATACACATATTATTCGTAATATCTATAGTGATCCAAGCAAAATCTTTGACGGACTGATGGACATTCCAGAGATTGTTGACTGTGCTGGCGATATTTCAAAGTACTATGACGACCTTATCACAGCAGCAGGTTGGTATAACTTGTTGGGTGTCGGCACACATACAGTCAATGGCGAAGAACTGGTAGTTGACCTATACGAACTCAAGAAGAAACTATGGTTGGCACTTATGAGTGTTAATATTCTTGAAGGCGTTCGCTTCTACGTTTCATTCGCATGTAGTTGGGCGTTTGCTGAACTTAAAAAGATGGAAGGCAATGCCAAGATTATTAAGTTTATTGCTCGTGACGAAAATCTACACCTAGGCAGTACGCAACTATTGCTAAAAACACTCAAAAAAGATGATGCTGACTTTATCAAAATTGCTGAAGAAACAGAAGCAGAAAGCATTCAAATGTTTGTTGATGCGGTTGACCAAGAAAAAGATTGGGCAGAATATTTGTTCAAAGACGGCAGTATGCTGGGTCTTAATAAGCAGCTACTATGCGAATACATCGAATACATTGCTGGCAAACGTATGGTCAACGCAGGTCTGCCAAAAGCATATTCACAAACAAGTAACCCGCTACCGTGGACACAAAAGTGGATTGCTGGTGGTGATGTACAGGTGGCGCCACAACAAACTCAAATTACGAGTTATGTGAATGGCGGCACCACACAGGATGTTACCGATGATACATTCAAGGGCTTCAGTCTTTAAGTGTATTCGATACCATTAATAGAAGAGTGTGTTGAATTCGGCAAGGCTCTCGGAATGACTGAAATTATCGAAGTTTCTATAGAGCCAAGAGACTTCGATAAGCCATTCCAGTGTCATAAAAATTGTGAATTTAATCCAGTTCGTGGTTATTACATAGTAAAGGATTCACATGGGCTATATCATGCGTTTAGTCATTCTGTTTTGGATTTAGGAGACCGATTGATTGACGTGACACCGGTGCTTGACAAGAGAATATACAACATATTTGTTTATGGAAATAATGACTATAGATGCGAACATATTACATACGATAACACCTCACTTTATATAAATAAAGATAAGGAGACTGAACTTATGTATTATGTATATGCGTTAATCGATCCACGAACTGAACAACCATTTTATATTGGCAAGGGAAAAGATAACCGAGCATTATCACATTTTCAAGAAAACCAGTTACTAAAAGAAGGTAATACCAGAAAGACTGCTAAAATTAGAAAACTACAGTCGCTAGGGTATACTCCCATGATAGAATTTTATGCTCAGAACATCGAGGATGAATCCCTTGCTTATCAGATAGAAGCTCACTATATACAAAAATTTGGCAGAATAGATTATGAATCTGGTGGCATACTTACCAATATATGCTCAGACAATCGCCCACCTAGCCACAAGGGAAAGACATACGAAGAGATATACGGCGAAGCGGCGGACGAGCAACGTCAAAAGCGCAACCAATTACAAGAAGCCGCAGGTGGATGGTTCAAAGGACACACACATACTGCCAGCGCCAAAATGAAGCAATCAGAAAAGAGTGCTGGAAAAAATAATCCAAGATATGGCGTAATTGTCAAAGGAACAGCTACTGCCAAGAAGATAGGCGATGCCAATCGTGGTAAAAAACATTATAACAGAGCAGATGTGAAATTATTATATATTGATGGATTAAATAAATTCGTATATAGTAATGACTTGCGAGAGTTCTGTAAGGAAAATGACTATTCATTAGGAACATTCCACAAACAGTTGGAGTTAAATTGGCCTCATTCGAAGAGAGGAAAGAATATGGGATTAAAAATAAGACACGCGAACTCATTAGAAGTCGAAAATTATAATAAAGGATTAGGATTTAGTTTATGATTACAGTATACTCCAAAGATGACTGCCCCTTCTGTGTTATGGCAAAACAATACTTGACTCGAAATGACTTTGAGTATGAAGAGATTAATATTGTCCAACACCCGGAAGCACGAGAATTCATTGTTTCAGAAGGACATACCACAGTCCCTCAGATTTATCACAACGGTGAATTATTAGTAGAAGGTGGCGGACAAGCACTTTCAAGGATGGACCCTAATATGGTCCGCAAACTTATAACAGAAAATACAGAAAAGGAAACGACTACAGATGCTATTAGCAAATTTAAACTATAACGTCAACGATATTGTCACATTGAAGCTGGGCAACGGCGAAGAACTCGTTGGAAAACTAGCAGAAAGAACGGACGACGAAATTACTCTTATCAGACCCCTAGTATTCACCATGCACCCCCAGAATGGACAAGCTATGCTGGTGCCCTGGCTGATGAGTATCAATCCAATGGGAACAACACCAATTTCAATAAACAGGTCTAATATCCTCGCCGTAACGAAAACCATGAAAGATATCGCCGACTCGTATATCGAATCCACCAGTGGTATTGTCAAACCGCCGACGCCTGGCTTAGTTCTGTAAGATAACACACATTTTTAACGTAATTATATCCGGTCCGCCGGATATTTTTATGTCTAAATCAAAATGTATAAATATGTATATAAAATAAGGATTTGAAAAATGCCGGGTGTACATAGAAATAGTGATTCGAGAGCTTGCGGAGCAGTAACACAATCCAGTAGTACCAAAGTACGCGTTAATGGTCGTGATATTGTGCTGCAGGGAGATAACAACTCGCATGGCGGTGGACCACTAAGAGCATCAGTAACAAATGTCCGCGCAAACGGAAAACCTATTATTATTCTTAATAATTCTGCTGCGCCGGATAGTTTGTGTGGAGTAATTGGACATGGCGGACACGGACACTGTAATCCAAAAGCCACGAGCGCAAGCGGCAATGTTAATGCTGGATAACGGAGATACAATATGAGTTTTACAGATTTCAAAGCAGGTTTACAAAATGTCAATAGTTATATTGACGGAAGACATCACCTAAGCGGCACTACTGCGTTAGGCAGCGATGCTCTTAAAATTGTTACAGGAGCGAATTATAGTTTCACTCTACGAGAACTTATTTGTAGTGTTCTTGGCGGACATGGCTTCAAGTTGCCTAACATTCAGATTTGTTTGTCGGCAAATATAAATGCGTTACTTGGATTAGACCTCTTACAATCAGCACTGCGTGGTGCGATACAATCTCTTTCTGATTCGTTTAATAAGTTTATGGATATGTTGTCAATCGACAGTGTAATCGGAAGACTTAACGGTATCCTAAATGAAGCCATCAATGTAGCAAACATGATTAACTTTTGTGGTACGGCAATCAATCCAATTGCTATTCCTAATATGATTGAGCAGGCGTTTAGTTCGCTGTTAGGAAAAGGCGATGCTTTAATCAGCAAGATAGGCTTTCCGTCAATCTCTACCTGTTTATCTCTTGATGGGTCATTCAACACCGGTTCCTTTATCACTGATCCTGGTGATATCACTACAAAAGATCCAGGCATACTTGGCGACATTGCTTATTATTACCCAGAAATTTCTACAGGCACAGTCACGACTGAAATCGAGAATGAGCTAGTAAACACTATTTCTAGTATCGTTACTGAGATGGAAGCATTAATCGCAGCAGAAACAAATGTAAAGGGCGCATATGCCTCCAGTGATGATGGCACGGGCTCGGGTCTTGGCGGCAGTGACTTTGCTGACCCTACCTTTAATGGCGGCGGCAGTAGCGAATGTAGTACCACACTAGGAATCCTACATAATCCTGGTTCAGGCACGGTTGCTGAAAATACTCGTATTGCGGCAAGTCTTAAATCATCATATGACCAGCTTGCTGGATATCCGGTTCAGTATATTGATCCGGTTACCAATGAAGTAGTGGAGTATGCGAATATATTTCATCTAATCGTTACACCAGCAGTATTGGCTATATTAGATAAAGATGATGCGTTTATTGCTACGGTAGAGGATCAAATTCCGGTATACGACTATTGCGGCAATACTATTGGGTTCACGGCATCAAGAACGCAAGGTCCAGCTGATGAAAAGAGTGATGGAACTGTTCCAGCGGCAGTGAGTTGTCCTGGTGAAAATAGTGCTGGTTTAACCACCTTTAGTACGGGCGATGCTACCACAGAATCAATAGCGACAGCAGCAGCAGAAGCATCTGCCGAGGCAGCAGTAGAATCAGGTACCACAGTGGCTGCAACCTCTACACCATTTCTTTTACCACAATTGACAACCATAGCGAGAGATTCTTCAAACGCCGCGAACGGCAGCCTGATATACAATACTGACAGTAATAAAATCCAGGGATTTCAGAATGATGTATGGATTAACATAGACGGCACATAAAATGCTTGACACGCATAGATTAATGTGCTATAACTGAGTTACAAACATGGAGAATTTACAATGTATGATAAAATCACAGATGAAGAGCAGGCAATGATTGCAGAATTTCTGGCCAATGGTGGCAAAATTAAGCAAATGCCCAAATATGAGCGTACCGAAGAACTAGAAGCAAATGGCGCAAACTTTTATCGCCGCAAAAAAGCTCCCGTCCCAGCACCCGTAATCAAAAAAGCAGATTAAACAAAGGAATAAGAAGTTGTCGGACACACTCGTAATAAACGCAGATGGTGCTCCAGTGAGTTATTTGCCCTTATCCGCTGTAAAGTGGAAAGAGGCGATTCTCTACATGTTCCATGATAAGTGCACAGTACTGGATTATTATGACGACTGGATGGTTCACAGTACAAACTGGGAAACAAAGGTGCCCGCGGTTATCATGTTGAAAGATTACATGCGCCGAGGACGTATCCCGCGGTTTAGTAAATCAAATCTTTATCTGCGTGATATGAATACCTGCCAGTATTGTAATACCCTGTTCGGCAAGCACAATCTCACGGTGGACCACGTAACACCTGTTAGTTTAGGAGGCAAAACTCGCTGGACTAACTGCGTGAGCGCATGTGGACCGTGTAATTCTCGCAAGAGCAATAAAACAACAGTAAAGCCAATTCGTGTGCCGTATGAGCCAACATATTATCAGCTGGTTGATAATCGCAAGAATATGCCTATTGAGATTCGTCATCCGTCATGGGAACAGTGGCTTACATAAATTAATTCCGAACTATTTTATAAGTGATTGAAAGTGTAGCATTATTTGTTGCACTTTTTACTTGACTTCCTCGTCGCCACGGTGTATAATTTTAGTACAGAAACAAAGAACACAGCAGAAAAAGAGAATCACTATGAAAAATCTAGCATCATCAGTATCAGCACTCGCAATCGCAGTAGTAACATCTTCCGTAGCCACATCCACGTTGGCACAAGATGCTGCTACTAACGCAGCAAATATCGCGACTAACGCAACAAATATCGCGACTAACGCAACAGATATCACAACTAACGCAACTACAGCAGCAGAGGCAAGTGCCACTAACGTAGTCGCCATCGTATTTGTGAATAATCGTTTGACAACGCTGAACAGTAAGACTGAAACAGATATTGCGACTAACGTAACAGATATTGCGACTAACGCAGACGCTATCGCATCAAATCGCACTGACGGCATGGCTGCTGTCGGTATAGTATCGACCGCCACTCAAACCAACGCAACAAATATCGCGACTAACGCAGACGCTATCGAAGCCAACACAGGCGATATCACACAGTTGCAAACCCTCGGCCAGTTTAATTTCGTCACCGCGATTACTGCCGATAATAACACTCAAACCAACGCAACAAATATCGCGACTAACGTAACAGATATTGCGACTAACGTAACAGATATTGCGACTAACGCAGACGCTATCGCAATACTACAGACACAAGGCGTAACAGGAGACACTGGCGCTCAGGGCATTCAAGGCATTCAGGGAGAAACAGGCGCACAGGGAATTCAAGGCATTCAGGGAGAAACAGGCGCAACAGGCGCAGCAGGCGCTGATGGCGATACTGGCATTCAAGGTGAAACAGGTACAGATGGCGTAGATGGAACCAATGGCACTAATGGCGTAGATGGCGTAGATGGAACCAATGGCACTAATGGCGTAGATGGCGTAGATGGAACCAATGGCACTAACGGAACTAATGGCGAAGATGGCGCACAAGGCATTCAAGGCGCAGATGGCACAGATGGCACTAACGGAACTAATGGCGAAGATGGCGCACAAGGCATTCAAGGCGCAGCAGGCGCAGATGGTGAAACAGGAGACACTGGCGCTCAGGGCATCCAGGGCGAAACAGGTACAGATGGCGTAGATGGCACAGATGGCGATAAAGGCGAAGACGGCGATAAAGGCGAAGACGGCGACGACTTTAACGGTGACGCTCGTCTGACAGTTGTAGAAACAGCCATCGATACTACAGCAACTACAGCAGCAGGGGCAAGTGCCGCTAACGCAACAGCTATCACGACTACAGCAACTACAGCAGCAGGGGCAAGTGCCGCCAACGCAGCAGATATCACAACTAACGTAAAGGCTATCGTAGATACAGCAGAGCAGACATTGAAGCAAGCAAATAAGGCTCTGTCAGAGGCTATCGTATCACAAAATAATGAACGTATCCTGGCAGTAGCTGAACTCGCAGTACAAGCAGAAAAGAACTTGGCAGATGCCAAAGAACTAGATGAGGCAACTAACGCACGAGTAGACACTAACGTTACTGCGATTGCTACTAACGTTACTGCGATTGACACCAACAGAACAACCATTCGTAGCAATACATCAGCTATCTCTACCAACCGAGCAGCTATCCAAACCAACGCGGCTAACATCGATAACAACTCCAAGCGTATCGCCGCTGAATCAGCCAAAACTGCGGCATCGATTAATGCGCTATCATCAGCACCAGTGAACGGCATTGGTGTAGGCTTGGGCATCACAAATGATGGCGGTCAGGCTATCTCAGTTGGATTCAAAACAATGCTTGATGCTAACACAATGTTTACTAGCACCTTAGCAGCAGACTCGACTGGTTCAGTGACAGTAGGCTTCGGCATCGGGTGGTCATTCTAAGATATCACTAGCAGACAACAGAACTTAACCTAACTAGAAGCGCAGCATTAATTGTTGCGCTTTTTGGTTGACAACCAGAATACCTTAGTGTATTGTATATGTATAGCAACAGAGAAAAGAGAATCATCATGAAACGCAACTATCGCAAAGCATTCGTCGAACTTAAAAAAATGGGCTGTCCTGTATTAGAAGGTGGCTACGATAACATGGATACATTTCGTATCAGTGGTGAAGATAACGTGACTGACACGTGGGCAGACTATTACGCTCACAGTTACGGTGAGTTTGGTGTAAAGCAGGAAGTATGTGATGTACTACGCAAGCATGGACTGTACGCAGAATGGATTAACCCTGGTGTGTTGGAAGCATGCCTAGCATAATATTACCGTTAATCAATAATAATGGTTGACAACACCGATTTAATACGATAGTATAAATGTACACAAGGGAGTTACTACGATGGCAACATATGAAGTCGAAACAATCTATTATACAAATACAGGTGGTGTAAAATCCAAGGAATGGGATCTCTTTAATAATAAACGACAGGCTGTCAGTCATATGCGAACAAAACTGAACAACAGCAGCTACGGCTTAACTAAACAGGGCAAAGTCTCTGACGGTGAAGTAAAACTGATTGACGACCGAGGTATTACCAAGCAAGTAATCATGTTTGGCGAACTGTAATCTAAATTCGAGGCAATAATCATGAAGAACCTATTAGCAGTAATGGCAACAGTATGCGTTAGCGCAGCCGCGGCAGGAGAAGCTGAAACCAGTATCCCTATGTCAGCGCTGGCACTTGGATTGTCAGAAGATGTGACATATGATCCAGAATCTTATCCGCAAGTTGAATGTATGGCAATGAACATATATCATGAAGCCCGAAGCAGCAACAACGCCGATCAGTACGCAGTAGCCGATGTTGTTCTTAACCGAGCAGATGACACTCGATATCCTAATACTATCTGCGAAGTTGTCAAGGATGGTTTCAAACACGCAAACGGCGAAATGAAACGCAACAAGTGCCAGTTTAGCTGGTACTGTGATGGCAAAGGTGACACGCCAACAGACATGGAGTCATTTTACAAAGCACGGAGTATTGCGTGGGATATGGTAATGCTTGACAGTTTCCGTGGTATTACTGAAGGCAGCACACACTATCATACATCATACGTTAATCCAATCTGGAACAAAAGTAAGAGTGGCTGGAGCATTACTCGTGTAGGCCGCATTGGATCACACATCTACTATCGCTGGAATTAATATACTATAGCATTTACTACATATAGATATAATATACTAAATACATACATATGATGGTTCAGAAACAATAGAGCCGTTAAATGAAAGTAGTAACAAATAATGTATGAATATAAATGTATGACTGTGCGAGTCGTGGATGGTAATACAATTGATGCCGAGATAGACTTAGGATTTAATGTACTGGTCAAGCAACGGATTAAATTGTTTGGTGTAAACGTACCCGACATGCGTAGCTACAAAGAAGAAGATAAGGATCGTGCTATTAAGGCACGAGATAGGCTTCTTGTATTGTTGGGTAACGAATTTATATGCCAAACAATGCTAAATAAGCGAGGCAAAACAGGACGTACACTAGGTCAAGTATACGTTATGGATATTAATGGACAACGCATAGATGTAAATCAGGCATTAATAGACGAAGGATTTGCCTCCAAGTTTGGAGAGTAACTATGAGATTAGCAGTTCTAGTAATGTTAACAGCCCTGACGATTAGTGGCGTAGCAATTTATTATAGTGTAGCCGGATTGGTAGCAATCTTTGCTTCCGCAGCTATACCTATTATCATCATGGGCGGTGCTCTTGAAGTTGGTAAACTTGTGGCGGCTGTTTGGCTACACAAATACTGGGCCCGCGCAGCATGGTGGCTAAGAGCGTATCTTAGTGTAAGTGTGGTTGTTCTTATGTTTATTACAAGTATGGGAATCTTTGGGTTCTTATCTAAAGCACACATTGAGCAAACATCGAACGCACAGGAAGGTGTAGCACAAATAGAACGTGCGGCAACAGAGATTACTCGACAGAATGAAATCATTGCCAGAGCCGAAGAAAAAATAAGCAAAGCAGAATCAAGTTCTGGCAACCTTAATACCGACATACAAACACAGATTGACCAAGAACAAGAACGTATTGACAGTACATATAACAGAGTTCAGCCGGCTATTGCTGAGCAAAATGCCATCATTGAAAACGCAAGAACAGATGATGCTGGAAGAACAAAACCATACGAAGAGCAACTAACAAATATTCAAGCAGAAGTAATAAGACTTGGGGCAACAGCGAGTGAATATGAGCAATCTATCACAACACTAAGTGCCGATGTTAGTCCTGTTCAGCCGTTACTAGATAGTATTACGAATATAGAAGCAGAAATCATTCGTGTTACTAATCAGCTACAAAGTAAAGAACGAGACCAAATTCGTGCTGGTCAAGCAATCATCGGCGTAAGCAGTGATGGAGCATTTGGCAGCAACACTCGCCGAGCACTAGTAGCATGGGTCGAGGCACAACGAGGACGCATAACACAGATACAACTAGATGTGTCGAGAATACGCCAAGATGCTACCACGCAAATAGACGCAGAACGCACCAGACTTGCTGGTGTTGTAGATGGCATTCGTGTTACGCAAATACCTGCGCTCAAAGATCGGGAAGTTGCGATGCTTGCTAAGATTGATGAGGTTCGTTCTAGTGAGTCACCAGCTATCGCCACAGCTAGAAATGAAATTGCTCGAATCAGAACGGGCGCAGAGCAACAGATATCAGCAAGCCAGACACTGGTCGAAAGACTGCGTAATAGTTTACAAGTAGGCATCGATGAAAATTCGGATACTATCGTACAGGCACAAACAATCAAAATTCGTGAAGCAAACGAAACTATTGACACATTAACAGAACAACAGTATGCTTTACAGGCAGACTATAGAAAATTAGAAGCAGAAGTAGGACCAGTTAAATATCTAGCAGAGTTTATTTACGGCAATGAGGCTGGACAAGATTTACTCGAGGAAGCAGTACGATGGGTAATCATTGTTATTATCTTTGTATTTGATCCACTTGCTGTTGTTCTCCTAATCGCTAGTCAGTACACATTTGAGTGGAATAGAAAGCATAAGAAGAAGGATGATGTTGAGCCAGATCCTACACCACCGAGCAATCCTACACCAAAAATAAAGGACATCACTTTATCTAATAATCCAGAACCGTGGCATTCGGTAAGTTCAATATCGCCAATAGAATGGTCTCTTGGTCCATTACCAACACCGGCACCGGTCGACTTTGCTCCTGCTATAGTAGAACCAGTAGCAGAGGTAATACCAGAGCCAGTAGTAGAACCGGTAGTAGAACCAGTAGTAGAGGTAATACCAGAGCCAGTAGTAGAACCAGTAGTAGAGCCAGTAGTAGAGGTAATACCAGAGCCAGTAGTAGAACAGGTAGTAGAACCAGTAGTAGAGCCAGTAGTAGAGGTAATACCAGAGCCAGAAGTCAAGATAGAAAAAGAACAACGAAGCGAAACAATTCAGCCAGCACCAGATACTAAACCTGGAGCAAAGGGCGTTAGTAAAGTCTTTAGATTCGCAGAGAAAACTAACAGTTGACTCAATCACAATAACATGATATAATAAAATTAATAAATCAATCAATAACTCAATGAGGAACTATATGTCGGATAACGGAATTTTTACGATCACACCACCAGATATGCAACTTTCTGAAAATGGACCAAGTATCACTGTCATAAGTACAGATGAGAAGTTGATCGAAGATGTTGAAGATTTACACGAAACAATATTCAAAAATGTTCCTGTGAATGTATATCACCCAGATGGTCATGTTCAAGATAGTAACTTAGCTTGGTCGCTAAGTGTAATGCGGTTAAGTGATACAGTTTTTGTAGACTTAGATACCGCTAATGAGCTAAGTATATTATGTGCCATGATAAGCAAGGCAAATGTAGTGTTTATCGCCGGCGACAACAGACCAGAAGTTATTAAACTTCTTAATAGCACTGACACGGAATTCGCAATATACAATAGTGTAAGCGAGTACATGGCAAGAATGCTAGAATCACTATATTAACCCAAGGGAAAAAATGTTAAAAAGCAACCACTCAAACAAAAAAGTTACAAATGTCTAATTTCAAAAAACGCGAAGAACGTCAGGCGATTAACGAGCATATTAGATACAATGAATTACGTGTTCTGGATGAATCAGGACAACTAGGCGTAATGTCGAAAGCAAAGGCATTGCGGATTGCTGAGGAGCAAGGATTGGATTTGGTAGTAATCACCGAAACAGTTGATCCTCCAGTTGCGAAAATTCTAGATGCCACTAAGCACTTCTATGAGCAGAAAAAACGTGAAAAAGAAGTAGCAAAAAAGCAGCGTGAAGGACGAGTTGAAGTCAAAGAAATTCAATTCCGTCCAGGTATCGGCATTCATGATTTCGAAACTAAACTCAAGCACATTGATAACTTTTTGAGCAAGGGCGCTAAAGTTCGCTGTATGGTAAGATACAAAGGCAGAGAGAACGCTAACAAACAAATTGGATTTGAGGTACTACAGAGAATAGTCGAAACACTTGAAAATTCAGAATGGGAAACCCCGCCAAATCTGAATGGAAATAGATTAATAGGGATATTGAAAAGAGATAAAAATGAGTAATCACATGAAAGGACGAGGCATGTCCGTAGAAGTAAGAAATAATGATGTCAACCGAGCAATGCGCAAACTAAAGAAAATGATGAGCAATGAAAACATTCTCCGCGAAGTCAGAGAACGGGAAGCATTTGAAAAACCTAGCCTAAAGCGCAAGAAGGCCAAAGCAGCGGCACGTAATCGCTGGAAAAAAGAACAGCAAAAAAACTTAGAAAAATAACCTTTTCTCTTGACATTTGGCTAATAATGTATTATAGTAACTAGTATGATAAGAATTAATGTTACGAGACACGTAGCATAATGATAAGATGAGTACGGGTGATGCCGAAATACATCCGCGGGAGGTCACGGTTAACCTCCCAATACTACCCAGATTCGCCAGAATATATAATGAATGGTTTAACATGAGCACTCACACAGTAACAAAAACTAATATCGGTATCATTACAGGATTACCGAGCAAATATAAGGTAATATTACTCAATGATAATTTTACTCCGGTAGATTTTGTGATTGCGTTATTGATTGATGTATTTGGCAAGAACGAAGATGATGCTATTAATATAACATGGCAAGTTCATCATAATGGCAAAGGTATTGCTGGTGTTTACTACCACGAACTCGCCGAGCAAAAGGTACAGGAAGCAACACGATATTCTCGAAAAAGTGGCTTTCCATTGGGATTTTCATTAGAAGAAGATTAATTTTAAATTTCAAACTATTTTATAAGTGATTGAAAGCGCAGCATTAATTGTTTCGCTTTTTGCTTGACAACCAAGACGCCTTGGTGTATTGTATATGTATAGCAACGAAGAAAGAGAATCACTATGTACACTGTCAAATATCGTTTTTACAACTACGCTGTATTAGAAAAAACTTTCGAAACCCACGCCAAAGCGAAGGGGTTCTTTTTCGCAATGTCTCGTCGCTCTGGTGTAAAATACGCAGAATTAGTAGGAGCTTAATATGAACGATTTTATGAACAACCTCTACGGAGCAATCGGTACAGAAGTTAGTGGTTATTATAACGGCGTTCCTTTCCTTGGCACCATCACAGATACTCGTCCTCGATACGGCAATGATATTCAAGTCAGAGTCGTTGATGACGAGGGCCGATGGTTCATAATCAATGGCACAGAATTACTTAATGGTTCTAGCGCAAGCTATAGTAACCTTCACGTTTATCTTTAATAAAGAAATGGTAACAGCATAATGACCCCACAATCTATAATGAACCTAATGTCTAACACAGTATTAATCTTCACGATGATATTGTTAGTACTAAACATTGGAAATATTCTTATTAAGGTGATGCTATGAAACTCGCAGACTTTGAATTTAATCCCACACAGATGGCATTGGAATTTGGTGACAAGTATAGCCTAAGCATTATTAACAATGGGTATGGCAAAGACCATGGCTTGTATGAGATTGCGGTTTTTGCTAAAGGTAGTTTGACAGAAATGCCTGGTATCACAGTTGAAGGAGATACTGTAAAAGGTTACTTGACGGAGGATGAGGTTAATGCTATCATAGTGAAGATGTTTACGATTACTGGAAAGGATCCTGTACAAGTATAGAGCTTGAAGAATAAGTACTTCGTGGATCACGATACTACCAATATCTAACACCATCCTAACACAGAGAAATGTATAATATGTCAGCGACTATATTACCAAGCGAACAAGGTTTTGTTTATAAATGGATATACAAACCCACGGGGGAGTATTATATAGGAATCCATAAGGGCACCATGGACGATGGATACATTGGTTCCGGTGTATTATTTAGAAGAAAGTTTACCAATACTTCCCGTGATCATTGGGAGAGAGAAGTACTATTCGAAGGCGATTACTGGACCGAATGTCTGAAAAAAGAAAAAGAACTAGTAAACTGGAAAACCTTAAAAGAACCGTTGTGTCTCAATCTGGCAGTAGGCGGTAAAAGAGGCAGATCTGGACCTTCTTTGCACGCAGGAAAGCGTCAATCGTACAGATGTAAACCACAGGAGATCATACTAGATGGCACGACATATCCCACGCGAATGATTGCCTGTAAAAAATTGAGTATTACATTTGAAGAATTGGACGCTAGACTTATACACGCAGGATGGCAGAAATCATGCAAGTATAACAGATACAATAGATATTGATACGTTTATTCGACACCAATATTCATTCTAAAGGAAAGAAACATGAGCACCGGTTATTTTACAAAATCCACTAAATCATATAGGTGTAAACCACAGGAAATCAGCCTAAACGGCATGACATATCCTACGAGGATGCAGGCAATCAAGGCATTGGGAATAACGTTCGACGAGCTGGACAGCCGCCTAATCAGGGCAGGATGGTGGAAATCCTGTAGATATAACTGGGCAAACAGAACATAGAGTCTCCGCGAGATATGTCAAAACGTGAGTTATGGTATGCGCAGAATGCAGTTGTTTTTCGCTCTAAAATGGTGTAAATATATATGTGAGCATGATGCTCATATACACACATATAGAGAAAACCAATGAACAAACTCCTAACAATACTACGAAAAATGTTTCCGAAACAAAAAAAAGTTTCAAAAGAATATATGACATGGGCTCGTACTGAGTATGGTCGTGATTGGCAATTTGCCTATCAATCAATGATGGATAATCCTGGTTCAATTCCAAGAATCGATCATGAAGTCAAGTTTTCATCCACGTGTGTTGATACAAATATAAACCTAAAGGGATGGATTTAATGTCAACAGCAACTATTAGTACATACTACTGCAAATTTTGCGATGCAGTTAAAACAATCGCACTAACAGCACTCATGGGAATGATCGCATTTGGCGAATCAACTGGCAGAGCAAGAGCGGCATCAGCATTAGCCCAGCAGGGCCATCACGATCTAGCTAGAAAAGTTATGTTAGATGGAGATGACAAATGAGCACTCAAACAATTGCAACTTACTATTGTGCATTCTGTGCCGCAGTTGCCAACTTCTTTAAAAATTCAATAAAAGAAACATGCTTTGATCCAAAGTTTGATCGAAAAACACACAAAATACTTAGCCAAATGAGTAACCGTGAACTAGCTGACATCGGCATTACTCGCGGTGATATTATGCACATCTCAATGGGCGGCGACATTTATAGAGGTGATCGCTAATGTGGAATAGAATGATTAAACGATTAGAGATTATTGGTTACTGTAGAGCCATTGGCGCCCTTAGTCAGCAACATGGTGTCACTCAACGGCATATTGATTGCTTAAAAGATTCTGCTGACCAGGCTCGTGTTGACCTAGCAAAAATGAAAAACGAAACTAAATTACGTATAACAAATAACATGGCAACCAAATTAATCGGTTGACAAATATAAATATCTATGCTATAATAGTATAGTTAAACAATAGTTAAACACACACACACATGGAGAACTAAAATGAACGATATGACAAAACAATTTGAGCAATTTACTAACATGCTCAAGGCAGTAACACCACAGATTACGCCAAACAAAAATGGCTATGAAATCCGTACCAAAGTACTAGAGTATGCCCAAAATCAAACTTGGCAGGACTATCATGCTAAGTTTGCTGGATACGAAACAACAGTTACCAAGGAAGGTGACGAAGTAGTTACTAAGGTAGAACTGCCCGAAGTACCAGGCGCTGATGTTGTATTAGAAACAGCACAGAAGTTTTATGATTTTGTAAGCGGCAAGAAATCCTAATAATCAGATTATATAATATTTGAAAGGACTCCTTTATGGGGTCCTTTTTTACATCTTGCTATTGATTTTACCACACTGTTAGCGTCTACATTTATTGATTATATTAAATAACAGTATGACACAAGAAGAACTTAAAAAAGTAAACGAGATGTTCTACGCAGTAAAAGGACATTTGTTTCCAATAGAATACACTGTAAACGAGATGCGCAGCGTATATGAATCCTACTTTAATCGTATGTGGGGAAATGACGAGTTTTACACTCATATAGAAGACTTCGAGGAAGTATGGGACAATAGAACTACATGGCTTTCTCACATTTAGGTTACGATGCCTTCCCATTATGCGATGACAATCCTGCTACATTGATAAATATTGATATAATATAAAAGGAAATATAATATCATGGGAAGACCACTAAACAAACGTTACTTTGCTGATAAGCTAGTAGGCCCAACTCTCGCTGGCAACGAAATTCAAATACATTTTCATAACGGCACGACTACTGTGAACGGCTTTATCGTTAAACAAACGGGAACTAGAAAATTTGTAGTTTCCGAAACAGGTGTCGAGGACGCAACATATAATTGTGTATTGACAGCTGGCCTAGAGACACATGAGCTAACAGTAGGACAAATGTTAATTATTGTCAAAGCAGACGATGGTGAAGTATACACGATAAGTAAAATTGCTGGACATAAGTGTACGCTAAAAACAGCAAATGTTATCGGTGCTAATATCTATGATGGCAAAAGTGTTCCGTGGAACTTCGCTGCTGATGAAACTGACGGAGCTGTACAGATTGAAGAAGCCGGCGATGATAACGTTGGTGGAAATGGTGATCAAGATAACTTGTATGAAACGCCCGAGATCGTGGCGTAATATAAATTATATATATAAATTAAAATAGTCTGTATGGCTAAATCGCCCCTTAGTAGATTTATTTTTACTAAGGGGTTACTCATTTCCATAGAAACGTGTTAAATTTTAAATTTGCAATTATCAAAATGCCATCTATTCATGTTTCCAGTTGAACCGGTCTTGTCGCAATGCGGACACGTTACAGTCTTTCGCATTGCAGCAAGCATTTTTCCTCTATTAGATCTTTCCTCTTTTGAAAGAGATTGATGATATGAACGAACTCCGCTCAGATGATTGTACATTTCTTCCTTCGACAATGCCCGCATCCGCGCCCCAGTCTTTTCTGAATTTTCCTTTCTACCTTCAGGAGTGTTTCTTTTTGCTTGCATAGCATCAACAGCATTTTTACTTCGTATCTTACGCTGTTCTGTATCTAAATTTGCCCAATGAGCTTTTAGTCCGTCGCTCATTGCTTTAGACACAATATTATTAGTATCAGTAATATTTAAAAAATCTTGTCTATGTTTTACATTCATTTTTTTAAGGACAGTGCCTTCCCATAATTTTTT